>Ga0102814_10000189_pt1 | contig 44414 bp, 41 predicted proteins | sample ColrivemetaGS741_FD_79112 | JGI IMG/M metagenome (GOLD analysis project Ga0102814, IMG submission 79112) | Estuarine microbial communities from the Columbia River estuary - Flood tide ETM metaG S.741 | ecosystem: Environmental > Aquatic > Marine > Intertidal zone > Estuary | place: USA...
TATGGGCAAATGGCTGCTGTCGTTGAACCAATTGCAGGTGTTATTGGAGCCCTGGCGGTAATCTATATGCAACCGATTCTTCCTTTTGCACTGGCATTTGCCGCCGGAGCCATGATCTTTGTTGTCGTTGAAGAAGTAATACCTGAAACACAGAGAGATAAATATACAGATATTGCAGTGCTGGGATTCATGGGTGGATTCTTGGTAATGATGACGCTGGATGTCGCTTTGGGTTAGGGATTTAAAAAATTAATATATTTTTAATCGTTAAAAATTTGGAGGAATAAAAATTACCCTTATCTTTGTATAGGAAAACACAATTTCATAGTTGTAGTTTTTGGGTTTTATAGTTTTAGCATGGTTTAGCGAAAAGAGGAACAAGTCTCAATCAAATTTGTTCCTCTTTTTGTTTTTGGTTCATTCGTTTCTTCTTATCTTCACCTGAATCCAAACCCAAATAATAACCTATGAAAAGTGTCTACCTGCTAATCGTCTTGTTTTTCTTTCTTCAGACAGTAAATGCACAAACACAAGGTATTGCATACACTGCTGTTGGAAAAGGTGTTGCCACTACTTTCGTCACTGATTATCATTCCCTAGGTATTAATTCTTCCGCGTTAGGATGGAAGCCTTCTGTGGAAGGGAAGAAATTCACAGTTGGATCCACAGAGTTTGGGGCAGGAATATATTCTGATTCTATGAGTGTAGATAAACTGAAAAAGCTTTATGGAGCAGTAAGAACTCAGATCTCAAACAACGATTCCGAACCAGCAAACTGGCAGGAACAACAACAGTATGCTGTAGATTATATGAGGTCAGGTCTAACTATGTTTGCTGATTATAACTGGTTGGGATTTTCATACCAGAACGAAAAGTTCGGTGGGGTAGCTATCAATATTAGAGAAAGTTATTCGTGGTATTCAAAGTTGAATGAGGAGCTTACAAATATTCTGTTTAAAGGAAAGCTTGCCGACTATTTTGATTCTCTCACAGTGGTTTTTGGTGCAGATACATCAGTAATAGCTAACAATCCTAATTATTCTCAGGATACATTGGATGCAGTTATCCTAGGTACAATTTCTACGCCACTGAATCTCGGTCAGATCTCAAGAGGGTCCGAAGTGAGATTGTCTTGGAACCGATACTATAATTTCGGATACGGAAGAAAAATTTTCGGTAAGGATTCTTTATTTGCAGTTTATGGAGGAATTGGTGGACGATTTATTCAATCGATGGCTATGTTCAATATGGAGTCAAGAGATGACGGTTTTTACATGTATTCATCGATCACACCAAATTTTGATATTGATTATGGAGCAATAGCCAATTTCAATCCTTCGAATTACTCACAGTCAGGAGCAATACCTACCGTTGTTGGGAATGGTTACGGTTTTGACCTATCTGCAAGTGCTTTATTCTTTAACAAACTAAAAGTTGCAGCTGCTGTCAACAACATTGGGCAGGTTACATACAAAAGAAATGTCTACAAAGTAAATGATACACTTGTAGGAAGTCTTGCAGTGAATGGTTTGTCAGATTACGATGTAACGCAATCTGTGGATGAATTCCTAAGAGATGGAGGTGTTTTTGAATTAGTAGGAGTCGAACAATATACCTTGAAAAATGCGTCGAATTTACGTTTGGGTGCTAGTTTGGATATTGGAAATATTGCCAGTGTAGGTATTGATGTTGTAGCTCCATTCAACAGTTCAAATCCTGGAAGTCTCGTGAATCCTGTTGTATCCATTGGTGGTGAGATCAGACCGGTGAAATTCATGGCGATCAGCGCCGGATATTTTGGTGGAGGAATTTACAAGAACAATATCCCAGTAGGAATTAACTTCAAATTGAGAGAAGGAATGTATGAGTTCGGAGTATCATCTTATGATGCATTATCCTTCTTTATGAAGGAATCAAACAGTATTTCTGCAGCATTCGGATTCGCACGTTTTCATTTCTGATCGAGAAGAAGCATTTTCAATTCACTTAGCATAAGGGCCGATGCGCCCCAGATCATGCGTTCATGAAAATAAAAACAGGGTACTTCTTTCATGAGAATGTTTCCCTTATGATGAATGTCACTGATCCCCAAGCTTGCATCTGTCAATAATAATTCGAAATCAAAATGAAAGATCTCGTCTACTTCACGAGAATCGGGTATGAAGGCAGGAATTTCAGGTAGATGAAATAAGAAAGGCTGAACCTTAAATTTCGAAACAGGAATAAATACTTCCGATAGACTACCGATCAGATGCTTTTCGTCCAGTAATACGCCTACCTCCTCATATGTTTCTCGAAAGGCGGTTTCCATCAGATCTCTATCTTTTTCATCTTTTTTTCCACCCGGAAAACTCATTTGTCCACTATGTGCACCGTCGTATTCAGGTCTTTTGATCATGACACATTTGTATGAATCACCCAGCGGATACAAAATGATCGAAACAGCGGAATCCCTATAGTACTGCTTATCGGGGATCAGATCATAATTGATGATCCTTCCGGTTGGTGCCATCAGAGAATGTGCTTTTGCTCCGGGAAGAGGACCGTTCAGAGAATGTTTTAATTTATCAATAAGTTGATCAGGTGTCATTTCTCAATCGATTCGAGGATTTTGAGAAAATCATCGTAAAAATTATACATCACATCTTTTCTGCCGATCATTTGAAAGATGTACACTTTTCCATCAATGAGCACACTGCCAACAAAATAACTCGACCATGTTGTTTCGTCATCCCCAAGACCGCCATCAATGTTTTGTAGGTATCCCTTGAAGCCAACCTTTGACGATAATTTCCTTTTAATGGATTTTCGTCCTTCGATCAACGTTTGAAGTCTTGAGCTGATGTAAAAATCATGAACGATCTCAACTTCATCCCCCTTCTTCTCTCTCAAAAAACGATACGTGTCTATGTCCATTTCATCAAATTCCTCTATACTGAAGTGAATGTTCATTTCGGGAATTGACTTGGTCAATGCATCATTCTTGATCACATATTCTGTGTAGTGTGAATCTTCAAATAGTTCAGAAAGCTTAAACTCAATTCCTTTATAGGCTCTGAGCTCCGGATCGGTGAAATTGAAATGATTTGCTTTTACCTTTTCTGCAGGATTTGTCCGCTGTGAAGTAGGGCAAGCTGTTAAAAAAGGAAGTATGAAAACAAGATATACTAAACTTCTATTCATGTCTTACGAATGTAATGAAAATTGATAGTTAAGAAGAAAAAACCGAGATTTTGATTATCGCATGGTCTTCTATAACTTTGCAGCACTTTTTATTTAAAATAGCATAGCATGCAACTGTGGAATACGTTAAGTAAAGAGGAGTTAATGGAGCAATTAATTGAAAAGGGTAATAAATACGTTACCATTTCATTCTACCAATATGCTCACATTGGAAATCCTCGTTTATTCAGAGATCATTTATTTCAGAAATGGTCAGCTCTGGAAGTAGTCGGTAGGACTTATGTCGCCAAAGAAGGTATTAATGCTCAGATCGCAGTTCCGGTGCAGAATCTTGATCAATTCAGAGATGAGTTATATGAGATCGATTTCTTAAACGGAATCCGCTTGAATTATGCTGTTGAAGATTCTGAAGCGGAATTTCCATTCCTGAAATTAAAGATCAAAGTTAGGGATAAGATCCTTGCCGATGGATTAAATGACGAAACATTTGATGTTACCAATAAAGGGATCCATTTAAATGCTGAAGAGTTCAATAAGTTGACGGATAATCCTGAAACCATACTTATTGATTTCAGAAATCATTATGAATGGGAAGTAGGGCACTTCAAAGGAGCAATTCTTCCTGATGTTGATACCTTCAGAGAATCATTACCTTACATTGAGGATACTTACCTCAAGGGGAATGAAGACAAGAATATTGTGATGTATTGTACAGGTGGAATTCGATGTGAAAAAGCATCGGCTTGGTTCAGACATCGCGGGTTTAAAAACGTTCATCAGCTTGAAGGTGGTATTATCAAATATGCAAACGACGCAAGACAGGCTGGATTGGATAACAAATTCATAGGAAAGAACTTCGTTTTTGACGAACGAAGAGGCGAACGTATTTCCGAGGAAATAATTTCAGTATGCCATCAGTGTGGCTCTCCTGCAGACGTTCATACGAATTGTGCCAATGATGCATGTCATCTTCTGTTTATTCAGTGCGATGAGTGTAAGCAAAAAATGGAAAATTGCTGTTCAGACGAATGTCAGCATACAATTCATCTGCCGGAAGAGGAACAAAAAGAATTAAGAAAAGGAAAGACAGTTTCTAACAAGATTTTCAAAAAAGGTCGATCTGAAAAGCTTCAATTCAAGGTGCATAAGGAAAAACCGATATCTTTAGCAGAACCATTAAAACTTAATAGAGAGTGATTTATGCAATTAACTGGGATGTCAGTTCAGAACTGATCGACGGGTACAAAACCCCAAATTTGTATGGATTATTGTTTGTAACCGGGCTGATCATTGGTTATTTCGTTGTAAAAAGGATCTACAAAAAAGAAGGTGTTTCAGATGACGCTCTCGACAAACTTGTGATCTACATGATCCTAGCTACGATCGTTGGAGCAAGATTAGGCCATGTTGTTTTCTATGGTCCGCATTGGGATATTGTTGATTTAGATGGAGTGGTTCTTGAAAGAGGTTATTTTTCTCACCCGGCAGATATTTTCAAAGTTTGGGAAGGGGGACTTGCCAGTCACGGCGCCGCAATAGCCATTCTGATTGCACTATTTATCTATTCTAGAAAGGTAATTCAGAAACCGTTTTTGTGGATGCTTGATCGAATTTCTGCACCAATAGCTATTGGCGGCGCATTCATTAGAATGGGAAATCTGGTTAATCATGAAATGGTGGGAATTGAAACGGATGTACCTTGGGGATTCAGATTCCTGCACCATGATTGCATCTATCCGTATGTGTGTTCCTGGAACGCAATACCTGTCAGACATCCAGCACAGTTGTATGAAGCAATCTGTTATTTCATCGGTTTCGGAGTATTAATGTTCCTTTTCTGGAAATTGTCTATGTGGAAAAAACAGGGATTGGTGTTTGGAGCATTTTTGATCCTGGTTTTCGGGGCAAGGATTCTAGTGGAATTTGTCAAGGAGGGTCAGTCGGAATGGGATAATACATTAGATGCAATGACCGGATTGAATACGGGGCAGTGGTTGAGTGTTCCGCTTGTATTGACAGGAATCTTCTTGATTTACCGTGCCCTTTCTGCAAAGATTGATTCGAAATGAAGCTCTTGATTCCTTGCGTTTTTGTTGTTCTTACGTTTTTTTCCTGCCAGAATGGAGGAGAAAAAAAAGTTGATTTAACAGACGATCAAAAGGATACCACCGTTATTATTCTCCCTGAGAAAGCTCAGTTGATCGCTGGAAATGTTGAAGTGCCAATTGGTGAAGGAGATCATGAACCATTGCGTTTCACATTCGAGTATTTTGACACCTCTTATCAGACCAAAGGTCAGAAAAAGATCAATGCGATCATTTTGGAGCTTTTGTCAACTGATAAAAAGAAAAAATCCATTGTCAAGGAAGTGAATGAGGAATTGTTCAGAGAACATTTGACGTACTTCAGAAATGAATACGAAAAGTACAAAGAGGAAGATGAAAACGAAATGACCTGGTACCTTGATATGAGTATATCTATTGACACCTCTTATTCATCGATCCTTCAGCTAATCTTTGCAGAAACTGGTTTTGCAGGTGGTGCTCATGGCTGGGAAGGGTTTAAGACGACATTGGTAGATAACAAGTCTGGTAAGGTGCTTAAGCTGAAAGATTTTGTTGGGAATGTGGATCAGTTCGATCGCTTTGCGCTTAAGTACTTCTTGAAGCAAAATGATATTGAAAGTGAGGATCAGCTCGAAGAATTAGGGTATTGGTTTGAAGATGGATTCAAGTGCACTGAGAACTTCTATTTCTCAGACAAGGGAATGGTATTCGTTTACAATCAATATGAGATCGCTCCATACGTAATGGGTATTCCAACTTTCGAGATTCCATTTAAAGATCTTCAGAAGAAACTGGTTTATGAACTTGATGAAAAGTAACCATGTTTGTTCAGACCAATTCACTTTCTGCAACACGCAAATATTTTAATGATCGCTTGTCGGAGATGTTCTCCACCCGAGAGTTGAGATCAATGTTCAACTTATTGGCACAGGAACGTTTAGGATTAAGCTCCTCTGATTTGATCCTGCAAAATGATCAGTTATTATCTGAGTCGGATTTATTGTTCTTCAGATCGGCCGTTAAAAAGTTACAATCAAATGAGCCATTTCAATATGTTCTTGGGAAAACCGAATTTATGGATCTCTCTTTTATTACAGATAAAAGGGCATTAATCCCAAGACCTGAAACGGAAGAATTGGTTCGATGGATCCTTGAGGAACATCAAGATAAAACTGGATTATCATTTTTGGATCTCTGTTCCGGTTCTGGTTGTATAAGTATTTCTCTTGATCATTATTTACCCTCTTCGAAAGGGTATGCAATAGAGTACAGCGAACAAGCCCTTGCGTTGTCAAAAGAAAATAGTTCGCTCAATAGGACAAACATTGAATGGCTCATGGGAGATGTTCTAAGGCCTAATGTTTTTGAAGGATTCTCAGAATCATCTTTTGATTTTTGGGTGTCAAATCCACCGTATGTATTGTACTCTGATAAATTGAGTATGAGTAAAAATGTATTGGATCATGAGCCTCACATGGCGCTGTTCGTAGAAGATACCGATCCATTGATCTTCTACAAAGAAATTTCCGTCAAAGCACTTCGCTACTTAAAACAGGGAGGTAATCTGTATTTTGAGATCCATGAAGAAAAAGGCTCTGATGTTTGTGATTTATTAGCAAGACTTGGATTCAAAAATGTTCAATTGAAAATGGATCTTCAGGGAAAGGAAAGAATGGTTCGTGCTGAGAAGCCTTAATTTTTCTGTAGAACAGGTTTTGGTATAAAAACAAGATAAAAAGCGACCAGGATTGAAACGATCGCAATAAATACGAAAGCCTGAGTAGAACCAAAATACATCCAGATCAAACCTGTGGTTGTACTTGCTAGCATCGTGCAAACACTTTGAAAAGCAGTATAGGTTCCAATTGCTGTGGCTGTATCCTCTTTCTTCGATATATTACTTATCCAGGCTTTTGATATTCCTTCAGTCGCTGCAGAGAAAATCCCATAGCCTATGAATAAAATGAAGAAATGCTCAATTGTAGATGCATAAGCCATTCCAAGATAAACCATGGAGAAAATAGCTAGACCTCCAATGTAAACAGCTTTTAAGCCAATTTTATCAGCCAGCATCCCTAATGGAAAAGAAAACAAAGCATAGATAAAATTGTAGAAGATATACACTCCGATCACGTATGTATCATTGAATCCAGCCTCTTTGGCTTTCAGTAGCAGGAACATATCGGAACTATTGACAAGCGTAAATACCAATAATCCAACTACAAGTCTTCTATACTGAGAAGGACTTTCTTTCCAGTAACTTAAAAAGGACAGAAAACCAGCCCTGCTTTTAGTTTCTTTTGGCTCTCGCTTTTTTTCTTTGATCAATAGTGAGGCAAAAACGGCAATGGTCCCCGGAATGAAAGCAATCAGGAAGAGAATCTCATATTGTTCGGGATTAAAATATAAGAAAAGCAATGCAGCGGCAGGTCCTGCAACTGCACCCAAGGTATCTAAAGATCGATGAAAGCCAAAAACTTTACCTTTGTTCTCTGGAGTCGATTCGTCTGATAATATAGCATCTCGTGCTCCTGTGCGGATGCCTTTTCCAAATCGATCGAGTGTACGTGCAAAAAAGATCCAAATAGGGAAACTTGAAACGATCATTAGCGGTTTTGAAATGGCACTTAGGGCATATCCGACTTGCACGAAAGGAACTCTTTTACCCTTGAGATCTGATAGTTTCCCAAAATAGCCTTTGCTTAATCCAGCTGTAGCTTCAGCAACGCCTTCAAGAATTCCGATTGAAAAAGCGGAGAACCCGATGCTTTCAAGAAAAATAGGCATTACCGGGTAGAGCATTTCACTTGCGACGTCCGTGAAAAAGCTTACGATGGATAAGATCCAGATTGTCCGTGTAATGTATTTCATAGCTACAGGAACCAATATTAGGTAAAATCATTATAATGTCGAAATTAACAGGCATCGTCTGTCATATTTCATAGATCAAGATGCATTTGCTACCTTCGTTTCGGTATGAGAATAATAAGATCACTAATTACTCTGACCTTTTTAATTCAGGTTTCATTTTCTTTTGCGGAAAATGGAAACTTGCCAAGCCAGATTGAGTGTAGGAATGTACATGAGTCATGGTTGACTTTTGCTTTTGATCTGACAAAAAACACTGTAGGTTTTTCTGCTCCTGTAAGCGCGAGAGCTTATGCGTATTTGTCAATAACCAGTTATGAAAGTACAGTTGAGGTTTATGGAGATCTTCAAAGCCTTTCAGGGCAATTGAATGGTTATACGAGATCTAAATGGGCCTCCAAAAAGGAAAGGAAAAAACTCAATTGGCCTATTGTCGCGAACGCCGCGGATAAGTATATGATTGATTATCTGTATAGAGGAATGCCTCCTTCGTTCAAAGAAAAAACAGACCGTCATTTTGATTCATTGCGAGATTTTTATGCTCTTGGATCAAAGGATAAAATGGTGAATTTATCCATGGAATACGGAAGAATGATCGCACAGGAAATCTTGAACTGGTCGAAAACAGACTTGGGAGATGAGGGGTATTTGAATAATTTTCCGGAAGACTTTGTTCCTGCTGAATGTAATATGTGCTGGACGAAAACGACTCCTGGTTATTTACCTTCTTTAGTTCCCCATTGGGGAGATAATAGACGGCTAATCGAAGGAGACTTCAGGTTGGTTGAGTCCTGTAAACCGGTTAATGTTAATCTAGACGAGGAAGGATGGATCTATAAAGATGCCATGGAGATTTACCAATTGAATTACAATGAAAATAAGGATCTGGAAATTATAGCTGAATATTGGAATGATGCACCCGGATATTCAGGAACACCTGCAGGACATTTATTCTGTCTGGCAATCCAAGTTTCAAAAAATAGCCGGGTTTCGGCTTCTGAAGCAATGGAGTTATATGTCAAGCTGGGAATATCGCTGAATGAGGCATCTGTGAATAGTTGGAAATTGAAGTATACATACAATTTGCTAAGGCCTATAACCGTCATTCACAGAATGATCGATAATCGATTTAACACAATAATTGATAGCCCTCCATTTCCTGAGTTTCCTTCAGGACATTCATTTCAGTCTGGGGCTGCCAATGCCGTATTTAATTCAATCTTTGGAGAGAATTACTCGTTCATCGATTCAACAATGTTATACAGAAGAGATATAGTAAACACCCCAAGAAACTTTAAGTCCTTCAACGACATGGGGGAAGAAATATCGATTTCAAGATTGTACGGTGGAATACATTACAGGACAACTCTGGATGAGAGTTTGAAATACGGAAGAATTCTGGGGCAATATATTGTGAGTGAGATCAAATGTCGAAAAGAATGATAAAAGTCCTTCCTATATCATTTTGTCTTTTTACGACGTTTTGGCTTAGTGCGCAGACGTGGTTTCAAGAGGTAAGTGATTCTGTAGGTTTGTCTTATATCTATCCCGGAAATGAATTTCAAATGGCCGGTGGAGGATTAATGATCATTGATGTGAACAACGACGGATGGGAAGATCTTTATCAATCAGGTGGAGTGTTCGAGTCAAAACTTTGGCTCAATGAAAGTGGAAAATTTGTAGACAAAACGGAAGATTTTGGATTGAATGTTCTTAACGGATATTTTATCCAGGGTGCTTTATCAGCAGATTTCAATAATGACGGTTTTACTGATTTTGTAGTGCTCAACTATGGAAAAGGAATGGGCAGAGGGGATAAGAGATCGCCGGCATTGTTGAAAAACATCGATGGTGAGAAATTTGAATTGATCGATCTCTCAGAATACATTGAGCCTGGAAATTATTCAAGTGGTAGTTGGGGAGATATTGATCGAAACGGTTTTCCTGATCTTTATCTGACGAATTATGTGGAATCAATGGGGGGATTAATGGATGAAAAGGGAAGGGAAATTGGATATGACCCAGTTTGTTTTGAAAACAGATTGTTAATGAATATCGATGGTGTGAATTTTATCGAATCATCAGAAAAATATAAAGTAAACGATACCGGATGTGGCTTGGCTGCAAGCTTAACAGATGTTGACCAGGATGGAGATCAGGATTTATTACTCTTGAATGATTTTGGCGAATGGACTAACAACGGAAATCACTATTTCAGGAACGAATTTCCTGAGCCATTTTTTCAGGATGTTTCTTTAGAAAAAGGATTTGACGTTAAAATGTATGGAATGGGAATTGGGCAAGGAGATGTCGATAAAGATGGAGATCCCGATTATTACATTACCAATATTGGTAAAAATTATTTGTATTACAATTCAAATGGAGACTTTACGGATAGATCAACAGAGTTGGGAGTAGATTTAACGTTTGTAAAGGATTCATTAAGGGGTACTAGTTGGAGTGGATTGTTCTTTGATGCAGATTTTGATGGAGATCTGGACCTCTTTGTTTCAAAAGGTAATGTTTTGACCTTAGTTCCAAGAACTTCCGTGAAAGACGAAAACAAATTCTTTCTTCAAGAAGATAAAAAATTCATAGATGGCTCTTCGGCTTCAGGATTGAATGATTTTTTATCGCACAGGGGCTCAGTGATCACAGATTTCGATCATGATGGCGATCTGGATATTATTTCCGCAGTGGTTAAACTACCTTGGGCGGCATTCGCAAAGACAGAACAGAAGATCAAGTGTTTCAGAAATGATCTGCCCACTGGAAACTGGATAGGTGTTGAGCTGAAGGGTGACGGAAAGAACATTAACAAAGACTGTTTTGGGTGCTCAGTCGTTTTTCATGATCAGGGAGAAAAATCGTTCAAAGAAGTTGACGGAGGCAGTGGGCAAGCATCACAATCAGGAAGGGTGATTTGGTATGGGTTAGGAGATAAAGAGACCCTTGAAAGGTTAGTTGTCCATTTTCCTGGTCTTACAAAAATGGAATTTGAAAACTTGCAGTCAGGAAATATTTATAAGATTTCACCTGATGGAACTATAGGTCATTAATCTAGAACGATTCCCCAAAACTCACGTAAAATCCGCTTTGTCCGTCATTCCCAATGGCATAATCAAACCGAAGATTCGTGTTTTCATTTTTATCCACTTTAATTCGGAGACCTACGCCTGCATTAGGCCTAATATAGGTTCCGAATGTTTCGGTATTGTGATACATGGTTGAGATGCCGGCGAATCCTGAAAGACCGAACCATTTGTATAATGTGTACCGGTATTCCATCTGTACAGTTGATAATGAAAGATCTCTAAAGCGACCAAAATAATAACCCCTCACCAATTTATCCCCTCCTAACAATGCAATGTCAAAGAAAGGAGCGTTCGAGGTGTTCAGAACTGTATATGCTCTCCCAGAAAAAGTATGATTCTTCTTTTTACCTAATGTGTGATATTTCCTGAGATCCACGGAGAATTGCGCATATACACCATTCGCAGTTGAAAGTTCTGCGTTGTAAAATCTCATATAATATCCATTGGTAGGGGTAAGAATGCTGTTTCTTTTGTCGATGAGATATTGCACCTGAAGACCCAAAGTACGCGTATCATTTAATTCTTGAAATGGGATTGTCATATCCGTTAACGAGGCAACATCCCAGTAGTCAACATATTTCAGTCCTCCGCCTATGAAATGCCCTTTTGAAACTTGTCGAAGTAGATTCAGATCAATTTTTGCTCTGTTGCTCTGATAATTGAGTTCATTGGTGTTTATTGTATTTGGTCCGATGCCGTAATACAAATCCGGAAACTTTGAGAAATGAAGAATACCGTTCGTAAACCATTTTTCTTCCTTGAAAAAGTAATTCCATTCCGCTTCAGCAATGAATTGTTTGCGCATTGTGTAGTTCAATTCAACTTTTGCATTGGACGTTCTGGTTAAAGTATCCTGATAAAAATTCATTTGAAACAATGCGACAGCACCAAAATAGAATTTAGTTTCAGGACTATAACCTAATGCCGGAACCGGTAAGATTTTAATTTTTTTCGTCTTTCTTTCAGTTATGCTGTCTTGCGAATAACATAACGACATGAAAACGAAAAATGAAAGAACAAATATGCCTGTAGTTCGGATCATTTCTTAAGTATTCCATTTTCATATGGTCCTAAATAACCTGGCCAGGAAACGTTCAGATCTTTATATGGCAAAGAAATAGACTCAATGATGCTGTATTGATCGAAACCTTCCATTGGTAAAGATGAGGTTCCTATGATCAATTCCATTTTACCATCATTGTCGCTATCGACAAGGGAAGGTGAGGAAGCCATAGATACTCCAGGTCTAACGATACCGATGAAATAGTTGGAATTATCGTTAATGTCGACCACTCTGACTTGATTTACCGTGGTGAATTTCTCTTGGTCAATTAGTGTGTTGTGAACATAGATCAATTCATCAATTCCATCATGATCAATGTCAGCTGAAACTCCTGGAGAATACTGATTAAATCCAGTTTCTTCTGAGTAGATCGTCGACCCGTCCTTGCCGTCTAGTACAATCAATTTAAAGGAAGAATACATCGGGAATGAACCGAAAGCCAAAATAGTAAAGACATCAGGTATTTTATCTTCGTTGAAATAGCCAAAAGAAGGAGTGACGTAGCATTCATATCCTTCGTGTTCTTTTTGCCAGATGTTTCTGTTATTGGCGATATCCACGGCTGTGATTTTCCCACTCATGTGAGCTACGACAAGGTCGTCATGTTTGTCACCATTAAGATCGGCCAAAATTGAATTCAAAATGATCCCTTTAATTTCATCTTTAAGCAACAACTTGGAAATTTTCATTTTTCTTTTGGACAGGTCTGTGAAATCAACCGACCAAAGACTACCGTCTACTGTTTCTCCTCCAGATGCATAAATGATCTTGGTGTTTCCTTCGGAATCGATAATCGTATGTGGGGCATAATATGATTCTCGGTCCTCATGAAAGCTTACATCATTTAAAATATCTCCATTTTTCCCTGAAAGGATCATGATCCGGGCAGCAGGTCTCTTTTTTTGATTAGGAAGCGCCAGGTAATCTCCTCCGTTTGTAACCAGAAGATCTTTATATCCATCTTTGTTCTGGTCTTCTACCCATTGTGTGCAGAAGAAGTTTAGCCATCCCGCTTTTCTCGGATCTGCGTTTTTTTCTTTCCAGAATTCCCACAGAATTTCTCCAGTCGCTCCGTCAATTGACATGAAACAAGCTTCTCTTCCCCCAATGAAAACATCCATAATACCATCGCCAGTGATATCCTGGAAGAGTGCACTGGTGTACAGTTGCGATCTTGATGGTGCTTCCCATAATAATTGACCATTTTTCCCATCAACAGCAATGACTGCATGTTGAGTGTATTGATGCTCTAATCCTCCACCGATGATTACATCCATTACCCCGTCTCTGTTTAGGTCTGTAAATCTTGGAGAAGAAAAAATACTTGCTGAATCAACCTTTAAGCTCCAATTTGTTGACTGCCCAAAACAAGCTAATGCTAATGAAAAATAAAGGAAAACAATAGTATACCTCATGATTAAACTTTCATCAAAGGTACCTTAAATCTTAATAATTGATCAGACGATTAGATCAATTACTCATGATCAGTGAAGATCAAAAGACCTGGTCAAATCTCTGCTTACACCTGCTGAATGACAGCTAATACAGCTGTTTCCTTTATCGGAGACACTATAGGCAACATCCCCATTTGGTTTGTATTCTCCCCAAACCCAGTTTTCTCCTTGAAATTTCGATTCACTGTCCTTCTTCATAACAACATAAAAAGTCAGCTCACCTCCTGAATAGACTTCTTTGACGATGACAGATCCGTTAGAGAATTCTGCTCCAACCGGAAGTTTACCATCAGCTCCTAATGAAGATACCGCAGTACTATTGAATTTTAGCTTGAAACTTCCATGTGGACTACCACCGGCTCCAGAATAAAGCGTGTCTTTATTTTTATAAAACTGAAGGTCAGTAGCTTTTGCTGCTTCGTACAGTTCTTCATTCAATTTTTTCTTCTGACAGGAAACAATTGTCAGTAGTGATATGCTCAGAATAAGTGCTTTGTTAAAAATGTTCATAGTTTGTGAATTGATCTGTTCTAACGGCTTTCGATTAAAAATAGTATAAATTGACCTATTCCAACATTTCATTGTTAAGACCTTCTTCTATAATCAAGAAAAAATGAGAGAACGAATAATTAATTTCACGTCATGAATAAGGATCAGGCGCTGGGTAGGATCAATTTTCTTTCTGAAGAGATCGAAAAGCACAACCATTTGTATTACGTCGTAAATCAACCAGAGATTTCTGATTACGATTTTGATATGCTCCTTAAGGAACTTGAAGCACTTGAAGCACAATTCCCGGAATTTGCATCCGAACACAGCCCGACAAAAAGGGTTGGGGGTGATATCACTCGAAAATTTGAAGCTGTCGTTCACCGTTTTCCAATGTTATCCCTATCAAATACGTATTCTGAAGAAGAAATTCAGGATTGGGAGAACAGGATCAAAAAGTCGATTGATGAAAAAGTCGAATACGTTTGTGAGCTCAAATATGATGGTGTAGCAATTGGGATTCGATACCAGAATGGCTTACTGACAAGAGCTGTCACTCGAGGCGACGGAACACAGGGTGAAGACGTAACGAATAATGTAAAGACCATTCGGTCTGTACCCTTGAAATTGAAAGGAGACTTTCCTGAAGATTTTGAGATCAGGGGAGAGATCTTTATGCCATTGACGAGGTTTTTGAAGCTGAATGCTGAACGGGAGGAGAATGGAGAACAGTTATTCGCTAATCCAAGGAATACAGCTGCCGGGACACTGAAAATGCAAGATTCAAAAATTGTTGCAGAGCGCGGCCTTGATTCTTATTTGTATGGTTTTTACGCTGAGACAAATCCATTCAAGGGGCATTTTGAAGCAGTTGAAACAGCTTTAGATTGGGGGTTCAAAGCGCCGACACCTAAAAATAGACTGATTGAAAAGACAGATTCCATTGCGGGGATCATGGACTTTATTCATTATTGGGATGAGCACAGAGAAGATTTACCTTTCGAAATAGATGGGGTTGTTATCAAAGTGAATGACTATGGAATTCAAAAGAAACTTGGATTTACGGCGAAATCACCCAGATGGGCAATTGCATTCAAATTTAAGACAGAGAGGGTAGAGACTCAGCTTGAGAGTGTTACTTATCAAGTTGGGAGAACCGGAGCAATTACGCCTGTTGCAAATTTGAAACCTGTTCAGCTCGGTGGTACCACAGTTAAAAGAGCATCATTACATAATGCTGATCAGATCGAAAAACTGGATCTTCATGAGGGCGACTATGTGTTTGTCGAGAAGGGTGGAGAGATCATTCCTAAAATTGTGGGAGTAAACCTTGAGAAAAGACCATCAATTGCAGTTAAGCTTATTTATATTTCGGCGTGTCCGGAATGCGGATCTGAACTGATACGAAGAGAGGGAGAGGCACAACATTTTTGTCCGAATGAGAAAGGTTGTAGCCCTCAGATCAAAGGAAGGATCGAGCATTTCATTTCGAGAAAGGCAATGAATATCGAAGGATTAGGTGCTGAAACGGTCGATATGCTCGTTGAAAGAAATATGATCTCAAATTATGCGGATCTGTATGAATTGACCTATGATCAAGTTTTACAAATGGATCGTATGGCAGAAAAATCTGCTGAAAATTTGATCAGCGGTATAAATGCGTCTCGAGAAGTTCCATTTGAAAGAGTACTATTCGCTCTGGGGATCAGGTATGTAGGTGAGACAGTAGCGAAAAAACTGGCGAAATATTTCAAGAATATGGATGCACTGATGAGTGCGAATTACGATGATCTAGTCTCTGTCGATGAGATTGGAGAGCGAATTGCAATTTCGATCCAGCAATTTTTTCTTGATGATCACAATAAGAGTCTGGTTGAACGTTTGAGATCCTACGGTCTTCAATTTGAGTTAAAAGAAAAAGAAGGAGCCAGCAATGTTTTGGAAGGGAAAACGTTTGTAGTTAGTGGTGTTTTTAATGCTTTTTCCAGAGATGAGATCAAAGAGGTTATTGAAATGAATGGGGGAAAGAATGTATCCTCAGTTTCATCCAAGACCGATTATCTTCTTGCAGGAGATGGGATGGGACCGTCCAAGTTGAAGAAAGCGACCGATCTGGGAGTAAAGATCCTTTCAGAAGATGAATTTATTAAAATGATAGGGTGATGACAGAGATGACGTCGTTATGGAAAAAGGTTGAAAATCTCGTGGTAGTTTTTCAATATCGAAATGAAGAACACTATCGGGCATTCAGGAAAGAACTTGACGTGATGTTGAATGACAGTAAGGTTAAAATGCTAGATATTATCGTTACAATACCAGGAGAGATCAAAAAAGAAGACCTTCCGCCACATCGCTTGATCCATTTTATTTCTCCAAAGGATTTTAACTGGTTAGATAAAATGAAAGGCGATCTTCTGGATAGTGTCTTTTCCAAAAAATATGATCTGGTGATCAATTTTGGACATGACATTCCTGGTCTGGACAAACAACTAAAAAAATTAAAAGTTAAATTTCATGTTGGTGTGAATACATCTGTGAAAGATGTAGACATACATGTCAAATGTAAAGGGACCGATATGCATGAAATGGTTAGCTTTGCAAAACAAACGTTAGAAAAATTATCAGCCTAATGAGAAATCCATTCAAAGGTGCGGGGGTTGCTCTTGTAACTCCTTTTAATTCAGATTATTCGATCGACTTTAAAGGTCTAGAGAAGTTAGTTCAGCTTCAGATTGATGGAGGAACAGATTTCCTGGTTGTTCAGGGGACAACAGGTGAATCGCCAACTTTGAGTCAGGACGAAAAGATGAAGGTTTTAGATACCGTACTTGCAGTTAATAATGGAAGATTACCTGTGGTTTATGGAGCGGGCGGAAATAATACAATGACTGTTGCCGAATCGTTTAAAAAGATACCTGCTGGCGTGAATGGAATTTTGAGTGTCTCTCCATACTATAACAAACCGATACAGAAAGGGATCATTGAGCACTATAAATACATTGCTGATCATACGGATCTGCCAATTATCCTATACAACGTTCCTGGACGAACAGGTTCCAACATGCTACCGGAAACAACATTGGCCCTTTCAGAAATAAAGAACATTGTTGCGATGAAAGAGGCTTCTGGAAACATGGAACAGATTATGGAACTTATCCGATTGAAGCCGGATGGTTTTGGTATCCTTTCAGGGGACGATGCGATCACCATGCCGCTGATTGCAGCAGGTGCAGACGGAGTAATTTCAGTAGTTGCCAATTCGTTTCCGGAGAAGTTTTCAAAAATGGTTTCTTCTTCATTAGAAGGGGATCTTGAAACAGCCAGAAAGGAACATTACGATCTTTTACCTGTGACAAAGATGTTCTTTGAAGAAGGAAATCCTGGTGGAGTTAAAGTGGCTTTGAAAGTTCGCGGGTTGATGGAGGAACATATGAGAATGCCTTTGCATCCTGTTTCGGAAGGATTACGTCAGAGAATAACTTCAGAGACAAAATCTCTCTTGTCTAAGTAACTAAAATCAGCATAAAGGATTATAAAAAGAATGACAGTTTACCAGGAAATATTTGATGAAATTCAAAAAGCAGAAAAGATTGTAATTACCTCACACCGATCTCCTGACGGAGATTCTATTGGCTGTTCGATGGGTTTGTATCAATTCATCTGTAAACTTGGTAAAACGGTTCATGTTGTTCATCCCGATAAAGCGCCAGGATTTTTACAATGGGTCCAGGATGTTCATCAGATCGAAATCTATGACGAAGAGAAGGAAAGAACTGCTGAGTTAATCACTAGTGCTGATCTTCTGTTTTCATTGGACTATAACGCACCTGATCGTGTTGGTCCTGAAATGGAGATCTTTTTGAGAACCTCAAAAGCAAGAAAGATCGTTATTGATCATCACTTGAATCCTGATTTAGAGTTTTATGATGTGGTATATTCTGATACGTATACTGGTTCTACTTCTGAATTGATCTTTAGGTTGATCGAAGGTTGTGGGAAATTAGATTTGTTGGATTCAGCCGTTGGTACTCCTCTGTATTTGGGGATCATGACTGATACAGGATCATTCAGATTTCCGTCTGTAAGTCCTGAGACACACGAAACACTTGCTAAATTGATGAGGGCTGGTGTAAAACATTATGAAGTTCATGAGCAGGTTTTTGATACCAATACCCTGGATCGATTGAAATTAAGAGGCTTTGCGACCAGTGAAAAGATCGAAGTGATCCAGGATCTCCCTGTTGCGTTTATTTCGCTTACATCAGAGGAACTAAATAAATTCAACTACGAAAAAGGTGACACCGAAGGATTAGTGAATATGGCCCTTTCCATTCAAGGAATAAAAATGGCTGCACTTTTTTCAGAAAAAGATGGAGTTATTAAGATCTCTTTACGATCAAAGGGAGAGCAGATCGTTAACGTAATGGCGAAAGAACTTTTCGATGGTGGAGGTCATAAATATGCTTCAGGGGGGATTTTTTATGGCTCCTTAAGTGATGCGGTAGATCGGTTCAAAAACAATTTGTCAAAATACTGGAGTGCATGAAGTTGATACTGGGATTCTTGGCTGCTCTTATTTTGTTTTCTTGTGGTAATAATGAGGAAAATGATCCAAAGAAAGTAGAATGGAATAGCGAGAAGTCCACTACGATGAACAAGAATCTGGCAGTCGAAGAACAGTTGCAAATCAAACTTTATCTGGAGCGTCATAAGGACTGGGAAATGAAATCTTCCGGTACTGGACTTCAATACTATATCTACGAGGAAACAGAAGGTGATTCTGCGCTTATTGGTCAGGTTGCCCAGGTTGAATTGAAAATTTCGCTTTTGGATGATACTGAAGTGTATAAAACTGCAGAAGATGAGGTGAATGAGTTTGTGATCGATAGAACGGATATAGAGTCAGGTATTCACGAAGGGATTAAAAAAATGAAAGTGGGCGAAAAGGCAAAACTGATCATACCGAGTCACCTGGCCCATGGTCTTATAGGGGATTTGGATAAAGTCCCGCCGTTATCTGTTTTGATCGTTGATATTCACTTGGTTAAACTTAAATAATGAGAAGAGTTGGATTTTTGGTCGTGTTGATCGCATTGGCATCTTGTGATACTTCCGGTGTAGAACAGAAAAAGTCGGATGAGAAACCACTGGTACAGAAAAAAGCAGATAACTATTCACTGGATAAGGATCATGAGGTTCAGACAACCAAGAATTTCGATAATGGATTAATGATCGAATGGTTTGAGAGAGGAGATGGAGAATCGATTAAGGCTGGAGATTTGATCAGTATTGATTATAAGGTGCGATTAAAAGATGGTAGCATTGTCGATGGGAATCATTTGCTTAAAATGGAGAGCTTGCCTTTCCTGGTTGGCTATAACATGCAGACGAAAGGTTGGGATATTGCCTTGAAAGAAATGAATGTTGGTGATTTTGCCAGGATCAAGATTCCGTCTCATCTTGCAAGAGGAGAGAAAGGTGTAAATGGTTTAATTCCGCCGAATGCAGATAATTTTCTTACCATCAGAATTCTGTCCAAGATCAAACCGGATCGTGTTGCAGATGGCACGAAGGTTTGGATTTTGGAAGAGAATAAAAACAATAAGGAGAAATTCGGGGAGGGATATAGTGTGTCTTTTCATGCGATGGCGAGCTCTCCGTCATCAGCATTATTTGCTAATACATTCAGGACGAATCAGCCCTTTGTTTTTTCACTGGGTGACCAGGGAATCGTGCCAGGCTTGAGGAAAGCGTTAATAAATGCTAAAACATCTGACAGGCTTTATGTCCTTGTACCAGCTTCAGAAGCTTATGCGGATAAAGGATATATGGATTTTGTGAAGCCGGGGGAGGATATTTTCTACAACATCCTTGTGATGGAAGTCACAAAGAAGTAAGAGTGTTTTATTATCTTTGAACTTCAAACTAGAAAGATTAAATCCTCTGCAAGGGACATGATCAGATTATATTTTCTTCTTTTCTCCATTTTTCTGTTCGGCAAAAGCTTTGCCCAGACTCCTATTGATACAGTTGAAACGATCAACGGCCCGCTAGTGATCTACAATGACAGAACTTGGCAGTACCTTGATGATATTGGATTTGACGGTATTCTAAATACAAAGTTGAACGCCCTTCTCGTAGAGGATACTTTCTATCAATTCGTTCAAACCTGGGATCATGATGTATGTTATACTTCTGATCGTGAGAACGATCTTTCAAGATTAAGAGACACGTTATGGTTGTGTGTGCTTGAAGATCAACACAGTGAATTCTATCCACCGGTATCAGGAATTGTTACTTCGAGGTATGGATATCGATCTGGCCGTTATCACAATGGTATTGATCTCGATCTTGAAACGGGTGATACTGTTTATTCTTGTTGGTCGGGAAAGATCCGATATGCAAAATTTAATGACGGAGGATTCGGAAACCTTGTGATCGTTCGCCATTATAACGGATTAGAGACATTCTATGCGCATTTAAGCAAGCTGCTTGTAGTTCCAGACCAGGATGTTGCAGCAGGAGAACCCATAGGTCTTGGCGGAAACACAGGAAGATCTTACGGGTCGCACCTGCATTTTGAGGTTAGATTTTTTGATGCTCCGATGAATCCAGAAGAGATCATCGATTTCGAAATGAGACAGTGTAAGGATGAGAACCTTATGGTGCACAAAGGATTGTTCCGTCCCGGAGCAAAACCAACTGATCAGGAAGAGCATGGTGAAAGTGCTACATATGCAGCTGTTAATAATACGAACAGAGTGTATTATAAAGTACGTTCTGGTGATACCCTGACCGCGATCGCTGCTAGAAATAAGACAACAGTTTCTAAGCTTTGTCAGTTGAACGGAATTCGTCCAACGACGACAATTCAGATCGGTCGAAGCCTAAGAGTGAGGTGATTTTAAGATTTCTTGTGAAAATCTGTGTCTAATTCGAAATCACAAAATGGATATATCAGCTGAATTCTTTTACTTTTGTTGCCAATGAAGTTGCTGATCACATTATTATTCTTCTCAATTGGATTCGGATTTGTCTCCTGTTCAGACTATAACTCCATCGTTAAAGGTGATGATTATGAGTTAAAGCTGAAGGAAGCGAACAAGCTGTACGATAAAGGTCAAAGTTATCAATACAAGAAAAACGGAGAATTGAAAATTGATCGATTTGGAAACCCAAAGATCAAGGATAATTCGCTTTTTCAATCCATAACACTTTACGAACAGATCTATCAAAGAATGCCAAAAACTGGTGAAGGTGAACTTTCGTATTTCCGTATAGGCAAAGCCTACTATTTGGGTAAGGATTTTTACATGGCGGGATATTACCTTGGTACCTTCGTTCAACGATTCTCAGTGAGTGTAAAATGTGAAGAAGCCCTATTCTTATCCGCAATGTGTTCTGTGAATAATTCGCCCGACCACACTTTGGATCAACAGGAAACTGAATTGGCTATAAACGATCTACAGCAGTTCATTAATCGCTATCCAGCATCTTCTTTAGTAGATTCTTGTAACCATATTATGGATCGCCTCCGCACTAAACTTGAACGTAAGGATTATGAATCTGTAAAGTTGTATGTGAAGATGGAAGATTACAGAGCAGCCGTAACGTCTGCATTGACTTTCATGGAAGATCACCCACGTTCTGATAAACGTGAAGAGATCTATTATCAATTGGTTCGAAATTCATACATGTTGTCAAAAAACAGTATTGAATCGAAAAAAAGAGAAAGGATTGAAGAATCTATTGAAAGAAGTCGTAACTTTGTCGCCGAATTCCCTGATTCAAGGTACAAAAGAGAAGTCGACAATTATTTTGACCTGTTGAACAAGGAACTTGAAACATTAACATCCGGAAATTAATACCTTATGAATATTAAGAATAGTTCTGCTGAGCGCTCTACAGTTACTCGTGACACCATTAAATTGGAAGATCAGACTGGGAATGTATATGAAGCGATCGTGGTTCTTTCAAAAAGAGCGAACCAGATCAGTGTTGAAGTAAAAGAAGAGCTTACTCAAAAACTTCAGGAATTTGCCTCTTCTACAGACAATCTTGAAGAGATCTTTGAAAATAGAGAGCAGATCGAAATTTCAAAGTTTTATGAAAAATTGCCGAAGCCAGTTGCTTTAGCGATCGAAGAATTAGAACATGATCAGATTTACATCCGTAAAGCTGAAGAAAAATAATTCCAATGCGTGGTAAACGCATCCTTATTGGTATAACAGGTGGAATAGCGGCATATAAGGTTGCATTTCTCATCAGGTTATTAAAAAAATCAGGGGCAGAAGTCAAGTGTATAATGACTCCTGCCTCTTGTGATTTTATAAGCCCTTTGGTTGTTTCAACTTTGTCTGGGAATCCGGTAGGTATTGAATTCTGGAACAAACAGACAGGGGAGTGGAGTAATCATGTGGATTATGGATTATGGGCTGACTTAATGGTGATCGCACCACTTACAGCAAATACATTGAGTAAAATGGTCAATGGCGGATGTGACAACCTCTTGTTAGCCTCTTTTTTATCAATGAAAGGGCCAGTAATGGTTGCGCCAGCCATGGATCTGGACATGTACGCTCATCCAACCACACGAAGAAATCTTGATCAACTCATAAAGGATGGTGTGCAAATAATCCCTGCCGAAAGTGGAGAACTTGCCAGCGGACTCGAAGGAGAAGGGCGAATGGCTGAACCGGAAACCATTCATGCTAAGATAGAAGAGCATTTCAAAAACAAGGGAAAACTTATTTCCAAAAAAGTATTGATCACAGCTGGACCAACCTATGAGGCAATTGATCCTGTTCGATTTATTGGGAATCATTCTTCAGGCAAAATGGGTTATGCAATAGCGCAAGCTTTGTTAAATGAAGGTGCAGAGGTTGTTTTGATCTCAGGTCCGACTAATCTTCAGCTTGAACATCCTAGCTTGAAGATCATTAAAGTGACCAGTGCCGATGATATGTTCATTGAAGTAAAAAAACACTGGTCAGACTCTAATGTCGGTGTCTTTTCGGCTGCGGTAGCAGATTACCGTCCTAAAGAAAAAGCTGATCAGAAGATCAAAAAGAAAGATGATGAGCTGAAATTGGAGCTCGTTAAAAATCCGGATATTCTTGAATGGGCTGGATCTAATAAATCGTCAGGTCAGTTTTTAGTGGGTTTCGCATTGGAAACTGAGAACATGATCGAAAATGGTAGAGCAAAGTTGTTGAAGAAAAACCTTGACCTTATTGTCATGAATAATTCAACGGAAGAGGGGGCAGGCTTTTCAGTTGATACAAATAAAATATCTATCTTAGATGCTAACAATAACTTGACGGTTTTTGAGTTAAAGTCTAAGTCCGAATCGGCAAAAGATATTGTGAATGTTGTAGTAGAAAACTTGAAATGAGAATTGTTGTATTATTTCTTTTCAGTCTTGTTATTGGCAGAGGTCATGCCCAGGAATTGAACTGTCAGGTTAGTATCATTACTGATGCCAGATTGGAAGTTACCTCCGTTGAGAAGGAGATCTTTGATCAGCTGAAGCAGACGATCTATGATCTAATGAATACAACTCAATGGACGAAAGATAAATTCAAAGTTGAAGAAAGGATCAATTGCAATATTCAGCTTCAGATCAATGAAATTCCTTCAACTGGAAACTACAAAGGATCTATTCAGGTTCAGTCTTCGAGACCAGCATTTAATTCGTCCTACAATACGACCATTTTCAATTTTCAGGACGATGATGTACAGTTTTCATACAGTAGGAATGCCGTCCTAGTTTATGCTCCGAATCAATACAGAGACAATTTGACGTCAATTCTCGCTTTCTATGCCTATTTCATCATTGGGATGGATTATGATACGTTCTCATTGAAAGGAGGAACTCCGTATTTTACAGAAGCGCAAAACATAGTTTCGAATGCGCAGGTTTCACCTCTTGCCGGTTGGAAATCCAATGAGGCAGGAAAACGAAATCGCTTTTACCTCGTTGATAATATTCTTCATCAATTGTTTGAGCCACTTAGAGAATGTAGTTATGAATATCACCGTAAAGGAGTGGATATGCTTTACGATGATAAAATTGCAGGTCGTCAAGCCATTTTTGATGCTCTTTCTAAATTGAATAAAGTAGCAGCTACTCGTCCCAATTCTGTGAATACATTGAATTTCGTTCAGGCGAAAAGAGATGAGATCAAGAGTTTGTATTCTGATGCAGAATTGAAGGATAAAAACGAAATGGTGAATCTTTTAAAAAGGATTGACCCGGCTAACGCTTCAAGGTATCAGGAAATTCTAAACTGATGATCCGTCATCTTAGTATTAAAAACTTTGCATTGATCAAAGAACTTACCTTGTCCTTTGATCAAGGTTTTACTGTTATCACAGGTGAAACCGGATCCGGAAAGTCGATTTTTTTGAATTCGCTAAATCTTTTGTCTGGTGAAAGAGCCGACTTTAATGTAATCGGAACGGATGGAGATAAATCCGCTGTAGAAGCAGTTTTTAAGACTGAAGAGCTTGTTTTTCATGAACTTTATGCTGAGAATGACCTGGAGGTTGAGGATGAATTGATCGTTCGACGAGAGATTAGTAAAACAGGACGATCAAGAGCATTCATTAACGATACTCCGGTACAATTGGGTGTAATGCGTCAGTTTATGACAAAGCTGATCTACATTCATTCGCAGTACAACACGATCGAATTGAAAGACCCTGAATATCAGTTAGAGATTCTGGACATACTTGTAGGTACTACCGAGGAAAAGGCTCGATTCCAGAAGAAATTCACGTTTTTTAAAAAACAAAAACAAAAACTGGAGTCTCTTAAAGCTGAACAGCAAAAGACAATGCAGGAGAAAGATTACATTGACTTTCAATTAAAGGAACTTGAGTCTTTGCAATTAGAAAAGACGGATTACAAGTCGATCGAAGAGGAGTATAGTTTTATTGAGAATTCTGAAAAGATCAAAGGGGCACTTCAGGCTGTTTCTGAAATGAATGAAGGTGATGAGAGTCTTGTTGGTAGACTGATAAAGGCAAAGAATACACTGGATAAGATCGATATGAAGAGTGATCGTTTGAAAGATCTCCATGAACGTTTGTCTTCGCTGTTGATTGAAATAAAAGAGCTTTCCAGCGAAGCATCCGAGATAGCATATGATTTGGATAGTCCTAAAATGAGTAGGGAGGAGCTTGAAAATAAATTGGATCGATACAATCTGGTTTTGAATAAGCATGGGTTAAAAGATCAGTCCGAACTAGTCATTTTCATGTCTGAATTGCAAACACGGGTCACCAATGAGGACGGAATACTTGAAGAAATTTCGCTACTTGAAAAAGAAGTGGAGGATCTGAATTCTGAGTTGATGATTCTTGCTAAAGATCTCCATAATACCAGAAAAAATAGTGTCGATTCGATCGAGTTAAAAATTAAGTCACTTTTGTCGGATCTCAAATTACCGGAAACGATTCTTCATTTTCAATTGGAAGAGCGAGGAACTTTGAATGATCAAGGTATAACGGATTTGAAAATGTATTTTTCAGCAAACAAAGGCGTGGCGCCTGTATTGATCGAAAAGGCTGCTTCCGGTGGTGAATTATCCAGGGTGATGTTAGCGCTTCAAAGGCTGGTTTCAGAGAAAAAGCAATTACCGACAGTTTTGTTTGACGAGATCGACACTGGAGTTTCAGGAGAGGTTGCTCAAAAAATAGGAGAATTGCTTTTGAAAATGGGCAGTAACATGCAGTTGATGGCGATCTCACATTTACCACAAGTGGCAGCCAGAGCACAACATCATTTGAAAGTAGAAAAATCGTCAACGGGTGAAAGTACATTCACCAACATTCGAAAGCTAAGTAAAGAAGAGTCCATCGAGGAAGTTGCTCGTTTAATGAGCGGTGAGCGAATTGATAGCGCGGCAATAGAAAATGCTAAAGTATTGATGGGATTATGAGGAAATTCATGCTCCAAACTGTCATCAACGAATTTCCATTTCGAATAGGATACGAAGACGACATTTTGTTACTAGGGAGTTGTTTTTCAGATGATATAGGTGCTAAGTTTTCATACTTCAGTTTTAATTCACTTTCCAATCCGCATGGTACTATCTTTCACCCTGACGTGATCGCCAGGAACATATTGGAAGGATTGTCTGATCAAATGAAGGTGCGACAAGTAGAGAGGGATGGAATTATTTTGTCTTATAATGCCGGATCCCAGATCTATGGGACGGATCCAGAACAGTTGATCGAGAGATTAAATGAGCGGAACGAACAACTTAAAAAATACCTGCTCAGTTCTAAAGTGATATTTATAACATTTGGAACAGCATGGGGTTACATCGAAAAGGAATCCGCAGAAGTAGTAGCTAATTGTCATAAAGTTCCTTCACAGCATTTTGAGAAGAGATTGTCATCGGTGGAGGAAATGGAAAAGAATTGGTTAGAGACCATAGACAAGATCAAGAAAGTAAATCCCTCAGTCAAGATAGTTCTAACAGTTAGTCCTGTGCGTCATAGCAAGGAAGGCTTGGTTGAAAACAACAGAAGCAAGGCCCGTTTGATCGAATTGGCTTATCGATTGTCAGGAAAAGATGATATTTTTTATTTTCCTTCGTATGAGATTCTGATCGATGAATTAAGGGATTATCGCTTTTATAAGAAGGATCTTGTGCATCCGTCTTCTGAAGCAATTGAGATCATTTGGGAAAGACTCATTCAGCACGTTCTTGACGAGAAAGATGTTTATTTACTTGAGTTGATCGGTCAATATCGTTCCATGTGTGATCATGATCTTATGCATCCTGAAAGTTCGAGTGCGTCATCATTCGAAAAAAGGAAAGCGGATTTAAAAGAAAAGATATTGAGTTCTGGAATAGAGATCAAATAAAAAAGGGGCATTAAGCCCCTTTCTTATGATCATCGTTTAGGTTTAGTCGGTAACAGTTATGGTACCACGATATTCATTTCTTTCTCCTGGAAGCGGATTCTTGATCACCACTTTCCATGCAAATGGAGTATATCTTTTTACTTGTTGTCCATTTCGTTTGTCAGTACCATCCCATCCTTGAGTTGCATCTGACGATTCGAAGATCACTGCTCCATTCGAAGCATCTACAATAATCAAGGTGAATTCAACGTCACGAACCGTAAGTGCAAATGGCATAAAGCTGGTGTTCTCGCCAATTGATGAATTCGGACGGATCGCGTTAGCGGCTAATAAGTTATAATCATCTTCTATTGTAACCTTTCTTGAAACGCTACTTTTGCAGCCGTTCGAACCTGTTACTTCATGCACGATGCTGTAATTACCTTTTTCGAAAAGGTTGAATTCGGCATTTTTTCCTTCTCTTTCAAATCCATTGATTGACCAATTGTAATTTGAACCAGTTGAACCAGATTCAACTCTTACAACAGGCACGCCATTATCAAACGTATTTGCTTCAACAATTGAGAATTCAGCATTAGGTCCTTCGAGTACTTTGAACGAGTCTCCTTCAATGAAATCAGCACCTTTCATCACGCCTATTTTATACGTTCCTGCCTCATCTCCGATAAATGTCAAAGAAGATTTAGGTTTAATAGTTGTAATTAATCCATTTGCCTGGATCAACGTAATTGGTGCTTCATTCTTATTTTGGATCTTCACTGATTCACCGATACAAATGTTTTCAATCTCAGGTATAGAGTTCTGACGATGTGAATTAGAAGCTTGGGTTACTGTTGAAGGATTGTTTCTCTGGTGGTCAGCAATATTGTTTGTATTACTGTTTGAACCATTTTGTGTTGTAGCATTCGTGCTTCCAGAATTTTGTGAAGTACTTGATGCATTTTGATTGCTTGAGCCACTATTCTGGGCAGTCACATTATTCAGGTCGATTTGAACGAATTCGTTGTTTTGAACACCTTTAACATCAGCGCCTGCGTTTTCATCAACTGAATGATTCGGTTGATTTTTAGATTCTGTGGTATTGTTTTCTGTAGTTTGGGCAACAGAAGGTGTAACTTTTTGATCCTCTGAATTGTTTGAAAGAAGTATAGCGCTGATAGATACAGCAGCAATAACAGCAGCACCCCCAAGATACCACTTCAGATTAGAAGCAGGTTTGGTAGGCATCACCTGATCCAGACGTTTACTCATCTGATCCCAGGCTGCTGCATTGTAAGGCATTTCCTGTCCTTCAACGCTTTTTTTTATTATTTCTTCAATATTCATTTTCATTTTATCGAATATTCATGAATTTATCACTCAACATTTTTTGAAGATTCATTTTGGCTTTAGCGAGATTGGATTTCGAGGTACCTTCACTGATCCCAAGAATTTCAGCAATCTCTTTATGAGAGTATTCTTCCAATACGTATAGATTGAAAACAGCGCGATAAGCAGGTGATAACTTCTGGATAGCTTCCATTGCTATTTCTGCTTTGATATCCGTGATTTCCATCTCCTCACGCATTTCTATCTCGTCTTCTGCGCCAAGTTTAAAATCATTGTCGTTGTCGGTGAGATAGGGGTCCTTTTTCGATTTTCTGATAGAATCAATCGCTGTGTTTGCAATAATCCTTCTGATCCAACCTTCAAATGACCCTTTGTAGTCAAATGCTCCCAATTTTTCAAAGACCTTTATGAAACCTTCCTGTAAAACTTCCTGGGCACTATCCCTGTCGTTCATGTATCGCATACAAACAACAAGCATTTTGCCGTAGAAATGGCGGAATAACTCCTCTTGTGCACGTCGCTCGTTACGCAGACAGCCTTCAATGATCAATTTGAGTTTTTCCTTATTCTCCACATCAGTTTCGTTGATTAGACGCTAGGTTTTTGGGCGGGTTGCCTTTTGACGAAAAATATTCAAAAAATCCCGATAATATTGGACAAAATAAACGAATAATTTTTCAAAATGATTAATTTCGTCAGCGAACAAAATCGAATTAACAGAAATAAATTAAATAAAATGAAAGTAACAGTTGTAGGAGCAGGAAACGTTGGGGCTACATGTGCTGATGTTCTTGCTCACAGAGAGATTGCAAATGAGATCGTCTTATTGGACATTAAAGAAGGATTTGCAGAAGGTAAAGCTCTGGATATCTGGGAAACATCCCCAATCAACCTTTATGATTCAAGAACTATCGGTTCTACAAACGATTATTCTAAGACTGCGAACTCTGATGTAGTAGTGATCACATCTGGACTTCCAAGAAAACCAGGTATGTCTAGAGATGACCTTATCGCTACAAATGCTGGAATTGTGAAGACTGTTACTGAAAATGTGATCAAGCATTCTCCGGATGCGATCATCATTATCGTTTCTAATCCACTTGACGTAATGACATACTGTGCTTACTTGACAGCGAAGATTGATTCAAGTAAAGTGTTTGGTATGGCAGGAGTCCTTGATACAGCGCGTTACCGTTCATTCCTAGCTATGGAATTGAATGTTTCTCCGAAAGATATTCAAGCAGTATTGATGGGTGGTCATGGTGATACGATGGTTCCACTTCCACGATATACAACAGTTTCTGGAATTCCGGTTACTGAATTGATCTCTGAAGAAAAGTTGAACGAGATCATCGAAAGAACAAAATTCGGTGGGGGAGAGATCGTTAAGCTTCTTGGTACATCTGCATGGTACGCTCCAGGAGCTGCTGCTGCTCAGATGGTTGAAGCGGTTATCAGAGATCAGAAGAGAATCTTCCCAGTTTGTGCTTGGTTGCAAGGAGAATATGGAATGAAAGACATTTATCTTGGAGTTCCAGTTGTACTAGGTAAGAAGGGTATTGAGAAGATCATTGAACTTGATTTGAATGCTGATGAAAAAGCACTTCTTAAAGAGTCTGCCGAGGCTGTCAAAGGAGTTATGGATGTTCTTGATGGAATGAATCTTATCAATGCTTAAGTAGCTGAATAATCGTAAGCTTTTATATTGAAGGGTCCTGAATGGACCCTTTTTCTATTTTACGTATTAGGTTTTTCGGCTAAAAATGGCCAAATTTGTTGACAAGCTAAAATTAAACATATCTCATGCAAAGAAATTTACTTCTATTTACATTCATTCTTTTTGGAGCATATTCTTTTGCGCAGGAAGAAATAGACAATGATCAAATTACTTTCAGGCGAGGCGAATACCTTGGAGTTAGTATTCCTTTAAAAGATCTGCCAGCCGCAGACGATTCTGACGACAAAGAAATGGCAAAGGATCATCAAATTCGTGAAAACAGAAAGAGACCTGAGGCAGTGAATCCTAATGCGTTACCTTATGGCATTGACCCGATCCTTCAAGGATCTTTTGGTACAACACCGCTAAAAGCACCTATTAAGAATTGGGACGGTCAAACTGGCGCTTTTCCTCCTGATCCATCTGGAGCCGCAGGACCAAATCATTACATTCAAGCTGTGAATTCCAAGTACAGAATCTATGATAAAAATGGCTCTCCTGTTACTAGCTCATTAAATTTGAGTTCACTTTGGGCGGGAAGCAGTAATGATGGAGATCCCATCGTTTTATATGATAGACATGCAGATCGATGGGTAATCACTCAATTCCAGATTTCAGGAAATAAGATTTTGTTTGCAGTTTCTACAACACCAGATCCAACAAGCACATATTATACGTATTCGTTTAATATGCCTACGTTCCCGGATTACCCGAAATTTTCGATCTGGGCAGATGGATATTACATGACTACAAATACAGGACAAAAAAACCTGGCAGCATTCCAGCGCGAAAAGATGTTGGTTGGTGATCCTACTGCAGCGATGGTTGGATTGAACCATGCTTATTCTTCTCATTACGGATTCAAATGTATACTTCCAGCGGACGCTGACGGTGATTTGCCTCCATATGGCACACCGCAATACTTCTTCTATTTTCAGGATGACTCTTGGAATGGGGTCTCTCAGGATCAAATTAAGATACTTAAAATGGAGGTAGACTGGAATACACCTACAAATAGTACGGTGAGTTTACACCAGACTCTTTATCCTGCAGCATTTAATTCGGTGTTTACAACGTCCTGGAATGACATCGTTCAGAAGAATTCGTCTCAAAAACTGGATGCGATCTCTTCGATCTTCATGTTCAGAGCTCAGTACATCAGATGGAGCGATTACAATACAGTAATGTTGTGTCATGTTACAGATATCGATAATAATAATACAGGCGGTATTCGTTGGTATGAATTAAGAGAAGATCAGGCTACTGGACAATTCTCTGTTTATCAGGAAGGAACTTATGCTCCCTCTGATGGAGACAGCCGTTTTGTAGGAAGTATTGCAATGGACATGAATGGAAGCATTGGTTTGGCGTATTCGATCTCAGGACCTAACTCATTTCCAAGTTTGGGTTATACAGGTCGTTTCCCATGGCAACCGCTTGGTCAAATGTGGGCTCAGGAAACAATTGCAGTGTCTGGAGTGAGCGCGCAATCAGGTGGAAATCGTTTTGGTGATTATTCTCACATGTCTCTTGATCCAAATGGAACTACATTCTGGTTTACTGGAGAATATATCGGAACAAGTGGAAGCAGAAGAACAAGAATTTTCTCTTTTGAAGTTCAGGATTTTGTTGGTACACCGCAGACTCAGTTGAATGAATCAGAAATGGTCGCATACGTAAATAATGGTGATCTTAACGTTGAATTGAAAAATGTTCAATTCGATGCGAATGTTGAGATCGAATTATTTGAAATGAATGGTCGTTCTATCCGTAAAGGAAGTGGAAAGATCATGGGAGGAATGATGAAGCACGTATTTGATGTAAATGACCTGCCTGCTGCGACTTACCTTGTCAGAGTTGGAAATCATGACGCACAGAGAGTTCAAAAGATCATCATTCAGTAATGCTGAATTGATTTGAATGAAATAAAAAAGGAGGGTTCATGCCCTCCTTTTTCTTTTTAATTTTCATAGGCTCCAATATCTGGAGGATCATTTCTTGGATTACCATCAACGTCAGTGAAAATGGTGGTAAATATACCATTGTTATTTAATGGAGACGCGGAATAGAACTTAAAATCGTAGTTTCCTGTATTGACGAACATCGGATTCGAATTCCAAATGATGTTCTGATAAAAAGATTCCGTTGAAGCTGGGGTTCTTTTAATTAAGCAGTGATGAATATCAAAATTTATATTAACCATTGCATCAGGAATGGTGTCAAATGCAATTTCGCTATCCTGACTTCCGTAGATCACTGAATTCATGATCACTCCTTCATTGATCGATCCTATATTCTGGGTGCCGTTTGCATAATCATTGTAAAAGTTACTGATGCCAACAGCAGGACCCGTCGCAGAACCATATCCTACAAGATCGCAATGATTAAAATTAAAGTCACCACCTTCCAGTACAAGTAATGCATGTGTCCCGTTTTTTGCAATTACACAGTTCTCCGCTTTGACTTTTGCACCTGAGTATATGAATACACCATAACGGGCATTGTTGAAGATCTTAGTGTTTGTAACCGTCAGCGTGTAACTACTTGAAGTATTGGGATCCTTAGAATATAAGTGGATTCCGGAGGTTCCATTCTTAATGATCGCATAATTGATCGTTGAGGGACGTGCTTCATGAAAATAGATCCCATAATATTGTCCGGTTACGTCATCGTACCAGGATTCCAGACGATCTCCCTGAAAAACAACTTCATTTCCAAGAGTTCCGTTGATGTTCAAGGTGCCTTTGTAATTGTATAGGATTGCATTTTTATGCAGATAGATCTGAGTTCCTGCAGGTATGGTTAGTGTCTTGGCCGAATCGATCGCTGCATATCCATAAATGACATGTGGTTTATCATTCAACCATGGGTTATCGATATCATCATTCAAATCTTTGTAATGGAAGTAAGCATCCTGTCCCCACGCTGCCAGTTTTACATATTGATCAACCCCATTGGTTCTGAATCGAATGGAATCTTCAATGATCAAGGGGAGAGTTAGATTATTGACTTCAAGTGTAACCTCCACAAAGCCATATAGACTATCTTTCCCTTCAAGCTCTATATTTTCGATCAACGTTTCATTCAAACCGTCAATGTTGATCCTGAAAGGTGAATCTGTTCCTCCCATTAGTTCGATCTCTTCGATCAGAACAGTTTTATTTTCCTTATTGTAGATCTTGAACTGCTGAGTGGTGGATCCTATGGTCGTGAAAACAGTATCAAAAACAACCGTGTCCTTTGAAAAATCAAGATTGCCTTTGGAAAACAAAATTGGTTTTTTGCAAGAACTCGTTGCTACAATGGTCAACACTGTAAGCACAAAGAATAATAACCGAAATACTTTTTTATTCATGTACAGCAAAACTAACGTTTTTAGAGAAGGATTATTTTGTTTTAAAAATTATCGTGATTAAAAAAGTTTCAATATATTTGCACTCCGTTTTGGGAAAAACTGAATTAATATTTCAAAGATGAGAAAAGATATACATCCGGAAGATTATAGATTAGTCGTATTTAAGGACATGTCAAATGAATATTCTTTCATTTGTCCTTCATGTGCAACGTCAAGCGAAACAATTACTTGGGAGGACGGGAATGAGTATCCACTTGTGAAGTTGGATATCTCTCACAAATCTCATCCATTCTTTACAGGAATTGTTCAGTTTGTCGATACTGCAGGACGTATTGATAAGTTCAAGAACCGTTATGGTCGTACAATGAAATAATCATTTCGATTGAAGATATGAAAGCCTCCGATTTCGGGGGCTTTTTTCTTTTAAAACAATTGGAAAAGATCAGCGTTTCTAGTGAATAGTGCTAACTTTGATTTCATCAATGTTCAGATCTGTTGCCATACTCATTTTGATCCTCATTTCTTTTCAGAGCTATTCGGGAAAGATAGAAAGAGGCTATGAAGCACTTAAGATCTATAACTATTTCAAAGCTAAGTCTTGTTTTGAAAAATCATTAAAACGTCAGCCTTCTGCGGCCGCTTACGGTCTGTCAATCATTTATTTCAGGAAGGATAATCCATTTCACAATATTGATTCGGCGTTGAGGTACATAAAGATCGCTGAAGAAAAATTCAGTGAGCTGGAGGAGAAAAAGAAAGAAAAGTGGAAGGTGTTTGGTTTCGAATACTTGAGCATCATTGATCTGAGAAGTCAAGTCAGCAGTGAGCATTTCATTCGTGCTGCAATGTCACCCTCTGAGAAATCTTATGATTCATTCATGAATGAGCATCCGTGGGCAGGAGAATTTGAATTGGCGCATTATCGAAGAGATTCAATAGCCTATCAGAGCGCTTTGGAAACGAACAAGAGCACTATAATGAATGATTTTCTGAAGAGGTATCCTGATTCTGAGTTTTATAATAAGGCTCAAGAAGATTTCTTTAGATTCCAGTATTATGAGTTTACGAATAGTGGTAACTTGTCTTCCTACTTGGATTTTCTTAAATCTCATCCGGAAAGTCCTTATGCTCAGCTCGCCGAAGACAGGGTCTATGAGATCGTAACCGGACCAAATAGCATTGCGAGTCTTGAGGTTTTTGTCAAAACCTATCCTAAGAATAGAAATGTCGGAGAAGCTTGGAGAAGGATTTATCAGCTTTTTATGTCTGATTATTCTCAGGAAAGATTTGAAGAGTTTAAACTAACCTATCCGTCATTTCCTTATACAGAGGAACTCGAACTCGATTTTACCTATTCAAAGAGAGAGTTGCTCCCTTATCTGAAAGAAGGCAAGTATGGTTATATAGATTTTGAAGGCACGGTGATCATTGAGCCGGAATACGATTATACAGGGTTTTTTAAAGAAGGACTTGCAGTCGTTTCAAAAGACAATAAGTTTGGGTTCATCGATAAAGGAAATCGCGTGAAAATTCCATTAACGTATGACAATGCGCTCGATTTTGATCAGGGTAGAGCTGTTGTTGAGTTGAATGAGCTGTTGGGGATGATCGATCGAAACGGGGTAGTCGTATTTGATTTTGAATTCGAAGATCTTGGAAATCTAAGTGGAGGGCTGATCTATGCCAGTAAAAATGGATTGTATGGCTACTATGATAAAAATGCGAACCTGAGAATCCCTCACCAGTTTGACGAAGCATTCAGCTTTAATGATGACAAGGCTAAAGTGGTGAAGGAAGAAAAAGAGGCATTTGTCGATATTTACGGAACATACCTTGTGCCACCGGGTTACAATGACATCCGTTTCTTTAATGACTCCTTGTTGATCTATGAGAGCAATGGAAACTATGGATTGATGTACCGCAATTGCAGCGTTTATCTGGAGGCGCAATTCCAGGAGATCGGTGATCTGGTGGAAGACCGTGCTTTAATAGTAAAAGATGATTATATCGGATACCTGGATCAAAAAGGGAATGTTGTGATTGCTCCTAAATTTGATCTCTTCCCGAACTATCAGGATAAAGGAAGTTTTAAGGACAAATTGGCGATTGTGAAATACAAAGGTAAATACGCGGTCATCGATCCGACAGGTAAATTGATCATTCCCAATATTTTTCAGGATCTCGGAAGTGTTTCGGACAAGATCGCCTTTTCGAAAGGAAAAGGGTGGGGATATATGGATAAAGCGGGTAAAGAGATCATGAAGCCGGCATATGAGTATGCAGAAAGTTTTCTGAATGGATTCGCAATTGTCGAACTTGGTGGTGCTCAAGGTGTAATAGATCCGAAGGGATCTGTTATTGTTCCGCTCGAATACGGTTCAATTGTTGATGTGAATAATGCATTCTGGATGGTTTCGAAATTTTCGAAGTACGGATTATTGAACAAAAAAGGTGAAATTGTCGTACCAATAGAATACGACAAGATCATACGAATGGATGACATGTTTGTACTCGTAAAAGAAAACGAAATCCATTACTTTTATGAGAAGGAAATGAGAATGATCAAAGAAAAGGATCTGAATGAATAGGTTGATGGTTTTCATAGATAAGTACATCTACGGCATTATTGCCGCTCTCACAGTCTATGTGGCTGTGTTCGTCTATTTACAATTGGAGACCTATACCGAATATTTTCCGATCGAATCTTTTTACAAAGGGTCCAGAATAGATATACCGGAAGATGAAATTCATTTGTTGAAAGAGAATCTGGAAATTCCTGCGGATTTCCAGCCAACCAATGTCAAGAACATCGCACAAGATGCTAATGATAAGCGAAAAAAATCCTATGAAGATTGGGCTGCTGCACAGAGTAGCGGTGATCCTGAAAAGTCTGTAAAGGATTATGAGAAGGAGCTTTTTCAAAATGCGAAAGGGGTAGAAGAAAGAAAGAAACTTCAGGAGGAGATGGAGAATCGCAAGAAAAACGAGACCACGATCAATAAAAAGAACGAGAATACAAATTCCTCATCCAAGTCCTCTCCAAATGCTTATGCAGGTGAAGTAATGGTGAAGTGGTCACTTCAGGGTAGGACTCCTCATCAAAACAACGAATGGTTTGTGCGCAATCCGGGATATACCTGCGGGTTTGGATCTACCGGAAAAATCACGGTGCGTATTCGAGTGAACAATAATGGTGATGTCATCAGTGCAACCTGTGATCCTTCTTTGAGCACGAGCTCCGACCCATGTATGGTCGAGCAATCTGAGAAATATGCCTGGATGTCAAGATTCAACTATGCTGCCGGTGCTGCTAAAAATCAGGAGGGCATCATCACCTATACCTTTATTGCTCAATAATGAATTCAACCGATCAACTTTACAGTGATCTGATCGATCGATTTGCCCTTAAGCCCGATGATACGTTATTTCTCTCGTCTGATCTGGGGAAACTGGCGAACTATTTTAAAAGTCAGGGTGTAAAGTTTGATGTTAATGAATTCATCGATTCGATTCAACAAAGAATTCCTCTGGGAACACTGATCATTCCTGCGTATACAGATAATCTCAGGGATGGAGATACGTTCGAGCTGCTGAGATCGAAGCCTACAACAGGAGCATTGTCCAACAGGGTGTTTAAAAGAAAGGATTTTAAAAGAACCAAAGATCCGCTTCATTCGGTTTTTGTCTGGGGTAAAAAAGCAGAAGAATTAACGGAATTGAAGGATGAGAGCACATTTGGTCCGAACAGTATTTTTGGCTTTCTGGAGAATGATAATGCCGTAATGGTCATCATCGATGTACATTTCAATAACAGCTTTACGTTCGTGCATTTCGTTGAGCAGCGATTGAATGTTAAATTCCGAAAAGCATATTACTGGAAGATCAAAGTGGCTGACGAGGAGAAAACATATGAGAAGAATTTGATCTTCTACACCAAAAAAATGGGCGTGGTTACTGATCTGGATGAGCTACAAGCTTATTTGATCGAGAAGAATTGCGTGCAGAATAATGACTTTTATGGGATTCCGGTTTTGAGGGTAGATCTGAAAAACTCAGCCAAATGGACAGAAACCTTCATTCGTTCCGTAGGAAAAACATATCGTTTTGACCCTGTATTGTGGTTAAAGCAGCTGGTTAAAAAACTGATCGGCAGGAAATACTAATTTTGCCGAACCAATCAATAAAACATGAACTGGACAACTATTAAGGAATACGAGGACATCACCTTCAGGTATTGTGACGGAGTAGCAAGAATAGCATTTAACAGACCTGAGTGCAGAAACGCTTTTCGGCCTAAAACAGTTTCAGAATTACTTGAAGCGCTGATCATCAGTCATGAGTCTCAGGAAATTGGGGTTGTTTTGATTTCAGGTGAAGGACCGTCTCCAAAAGATGGCGGTTGGGCTTTTTGTTCCGGTGGAGATCAGCGAGTGAGATCTGCGACAGGGTATAAAGGAGAAGATGGCGTCAATCGCTTTAATATTTTGGATGTTCAACGTCAGATTCGTTTCATGAATAAGGTGGTGATCGCTGTTGTTCCAGGTTGGGCAGTTGGAGGTGGACATAGCCTACATGTTGTTTGTGATCTTACGTTAGCGAGTAAAGAACATGCGATCTTCAAGCAGACGGACGTAGATGTAGCCAGTGTAGATGGAGGTTTTGGTTCGGCTTATCTTGCTCGTCAGGTAGGACAAAAAAGAGCAAGAGAGATCTTTTTCCTGGGTAAATCATACTCGGCACAGGAAGCTTTCGAAATGGGAATGGTAAATGCCGTTGTTCCTCATGAAGATCTGGAAAAAGTGGCTTTTGAATGGGCTCAGGAAATACTAACGAAAAGTCCTACAGCCATCAAAATGTCAAAATTTGCATTCAATTTGATAGACGACGGATTAGTTGGTCAGCAAGTATATGCAGGAGAGGCTACTCGATTGCTATACATGACTGATGAAGCGGTAGAAGGAAGGAACGCCTTTCTTGAAAAACGAAAAAGAGATTTTTCGAAATTCCCTAAGTTTCCTTAATGCTATTGAAGAATTATAAAATATCGATCTTATTCATACTTCTCCTTGGAGTTGCCGCATTTTCATTTACACACAAAGTCGAAGTTCATGAAGTTGTCAGAAAATATCAAACGGAGAATATAATTGTATTGATCATTGATGGGCCACGGCTTACAGAGACTTTTGGAGATGATAGTTGTCGTTACATCCCAAACCTGTCTAAAGAACTGGCTCCGCAAGGTGTGTTGATCAAGGGATTCAGAAATAATGGTCCAACCTACACGAATGCAGGGCACTCTGCAATCACAACGGGGCACTATCAAAGGATCAATAATAATGGCGAGGAATTGCCAAAAAGACCTTCCATGTTTCAGTATTTTTTGAAAAATTCCGGATTCGATTCCACTCAGGCAATGGTGATCGCTTCGAAAGGAAAACTTTCGATCCTGACAGATACAAAGGACAAGAAATGGCGAGGGCAATACAGGCCTTTTATGTATTGTGGCACGGATGGAAAAGGAGAGGGCTACACTTCGGATGTCTATACCTGGAGGGATGCGCAAAAATTATTGAAACAATATCACCCAAAGCTGGTTCTGATCAATTTATTGGAAGTAGATGTGAAAGGGCATCAGAATGACTGGCAAGGATATTTGAAAGGTCTTCGAAATACAGATCGAACAGCAAAAGAATTGTGGGATTTTATCCAAAATGATTCCATTTACAGCGGTAAAACATCATTGATCATAACGAATGACCATGGTCGTCATTTGGATGGAAGAAAAGATGGATTTGTTTCGCATGGAGACAATTGTGAAGGTTGCCGACAAATGTATCTGATCGCTTTGGGTCCAGATTTTAAGCGCAATGTAGTTCTTGAAAACAAGTACGAACAGATCGATATTTCAGCCACGATCGCTCAAATGTTGCATTTCGATATGATCACCTCAGAGGGGATCGTGATGAAAGATCTGTTTTTGGAGAAATAAAAAAAAAGGCCACTAAAAGTGACCTTTTCAATTTGAAATATCTGTTTACTTCTTAAAATTATCAGCTACGATCAGGTCTTTTGTTCCATGTGTCCATGAATAGAAACCTTCACCTGTTTTAACTCCTTTCTTTCCGGCAGTAACCATGTTTACCAATAACGGACACGGAGCATACTTTGGATTTCCGAATCCATCGTGCAACACTTCAAGGATCGCCAGACATACGTCTAATCCAATGAAATCTGCCAATTGAAGTGGTCCCATTGGATGAGCCATTCCAAGCTTCATCACCGTGTCAATTTCTTCAACACCGGCAACACCTTCAAACAAGGTATAGATCGCCTCATTGATCATTGGCATCAAAATACGGTTCGCAACGAAACCAGGATAGTCATTTACTTCAACAGGTACTTTGCCTAATTTTCTTGAAAGATCCATGATCAAGTTCGTTACTTCATCTGATGTAGAGTAACCTCTGATGATCTCAACCAACTTCATAACAGGCACAGGATTCATAAAGTGCATTCCGATCACTTTATCAGCTCTTCCCGTAACACTAGCGATCTTCGTAATTGAGATCGAAGATGTGTTCGTAGCAAGGATTACTTCCGGAGAAGTCAATTTATCAAGATCAGCGAAGATCTTCAGCTTTAGATCTATGTTTTCTGTTGCAGCTTCAACAACTAGTTCAACTCCTTTTACACCCTCTTCCATAGAAGTGAAGGTTTTGATCCTGGAAAGTGTTTCATTTTTCTGAGCCTCAGATAACACTTCCTTCGCAACCTGACGATCAAGGTTTTTGGAGATGGTCGCCAATCCTTTATCCAGACTTGTCTGAGAAAGATCGATCAAGTTTACCTGATATCCTGTTTGAGCAAAAACGTGGGCAATTCCATTCCCCATAGTTCCTGCACCGATCACTGCAACATTTTTCATTCTTGTAATTTTTTCCTACAAATATAACCACTTGAAACTATCTTCGTTCCCGTTTGTTAGTGGAATTGAACAATACTTTAGAGAAGATATGGACTCATTGACTCAGGTCGTTTTAGGTGCAGCAGTGGCAGAGGCCGTGGCAGGAAGAAAGATGGGAGCGAAGGCAGCCATGTGGGGGGCGATAGCGGGTACCATACCTGATTTGGACGTCTTTTTAAGAGCATTTTATCATCCCATTGATGCGGCACTAGTGCATCGAGGATTTTCACATTCGATCTTATTTTCTGTCATCTTCGGACCCGTGTTCGCCTGGTTGACCTATCATTTGTACAAAAAGAGATATGAGCTTAAAACCTGGAGGTGGCTGTGGTTTCTGGCTTTAATTACTCATCCGATCCTTGATATGTTTACCAATTATGGAACTGAATTCTTGTGGCCTATTTCCACAAGGATCACTTTTAACACTGTTTTTGTGGTCGATCCTCTTTATACGTTGCCGTTTATGTTCTTCTTATTGGTAGCGCTTTTTATGAAACGCGAGTCAGAAAGAAGAAGGAAATGGAATATGACTGGTATTTACTATTCTTCCGGGTATTTGATGTGGGGTGTGATCGTTAAACTTTTTATTCTGTCGGGTACGACTTCAAATTTTAAAGAGGCAGGTTACGAAATAAAGACGGTTATGGTAACGCCTATGCCATTGACCTCATTTTACTGGATGATGCTGGTGGAGGATGAAAAGAACTTTTATGTGGGTTACAAATCTCTCTTTTATCCGTTTGAAAAGATGGATATTGATACTGTTCCCAAAAATCAAGCTCCTTTGGATCAGCTAAGGTGGAAAGGAAAGAACTATTCCGAAACCTTAAAGTTTATTTCCAAAGGATCTTATACCACAGAAATGAAAGGAGAAGATACACTGATCTTTTATGACATGCGCTTTGGGTTGCTATCAAAAATGACTGCGAACATGGAAAAACACCCTCTTTTTGGATATGAAATGGTTATTGACAACAACACTGTTCAAAAAACCGATAATTTCAGAGGTAGGGGTATGTCAAACCGCCTTAATTTTGGATGGTACATTAATAAAATCTTTAACCATGAATAATTTCCTCCTTTCTGCAGTTTGTTTCGCATTGATCTTTCAGGGATGTGCTCAGTCTGAAAATCAAGAAACCAAAAAGGAGGCAAAGGCTGAAACTACCGACACGATCGTGAAGGTTGACCAGCAGAAGGCATCGGTTGAATTTAAGATTACAGATTTTCTTTCTGACAACGAACAGTTGGATCAGGATGTTGAGCGAATCTTCAGTACTCTTGATGATACGGCAATCGTGGCGCAATTGATCATGCCTGCAATAGGAAGATTAGGTCAAACAGAAGCAACGATCAAATCACTGATCAATAAGAGACAGATTGGTGGAATATTAATGTTGAACGGAACGAAAGAACAATTTACGAACTGGATCAACGAATTCGAAGGGATGAATGATTCACTAGGCGCGCTTCCTTTCTTGTATAGTGCTGATGCCGAGCCAAGTCTTGTCAACCGCAAGATCACAGGTTCTACGCCGGTTAAAAAGGCCAATGAATTGACATCTATCGACGAGGTTAGGGAAGTGGCAGATATCATTTCAAAGGATTTAAATGAAATTGGGATCAATTACAATTTCTCACCGGTAGTAGACATGTCTCCAAACAAAACGGTAGGTTTCAGAAGTTTTGGTTCGGTTCCTGCGAACATCATTCCATGGTCGGATGCATTCATTCAACAGACGCAGCAACACAACATCATAGCAACTGCGAAGCATTTCCCTGGCCACGGATTAGTATCAGGGGATACGCACAAGGCCTTGCAGATGATCGATGGAGAATTGAAAGAAATTGGAAACTACCCAACGTTGATCAAAAACGGAGTTTTATCTGTGATGGTCGCTCACATTGCTGTGAAAAACAATCCGAAATACGATACGAAAGGGATGCCTGCAACGACTTCAGAAACGATCGTTACCAAGCTGTTAAGAGAAGAGTATGGTTTCAAAGGGTTGATCGTTACCGATGCCATGAATATGGGTGGAGTAGTGAGTATTCCTCAATGTGAAGTCAAAGCTGTAAAGGCAGGATGCGATATCGTTTTAATGCCGGTTGATGCAGGACGAGCGCATAAGCAGATCCTTGCGAAGTATCATGCAGATCCTGAATTCAGGATGAAAGTGGATGAAGCCGCGAAGCGAGTGATCAGAATGAAGCTGTCACTTGGGTTGATGAATGAAACTAAGTAATTATTTTACGTTAATCTCCGCCGCAATTTTTTTCGCCTTTTCAACCAGTTCAGAAGTTCCTTCTGTTCCATAGGTCAAAGCCACAGCCATTCTTCGGTATGGACGAGTATTTGGTTTTCCAAAGATTCTGAAATCAGATTGACTGTAGGTGGCTGCCTTATCAACTCCTGTAAACTCAGGTGTATTTTCATTGCTCGATGATGCGAGAACTACCGCGCTGGCACCGTTACGCACTAATTCTACAGTTGGAATAGGAAGTCCCAGAACAGCTCTGGCGTGCAATTCGAATTCAGAGAAATTTTGTGTTCCTGCGAGAGTTACCATACCTGTATCATGTGGTCTTGGAGAAAGCTCCGAAAAATAGGCTCCTTCCTTTGTAATGAAGAACTCTACTCCCCAGATTCCTGCTCCACCTAATGCTTTCGTTACCTTATCGGCCATTTGCTGCGCCTCTGCAAGATGTGCAGAATCCATAACCTGTGGCTGCCAGCTTTCCTGATAATCACCTCTTTCCTGTCGGTGTCCTATCGGTGGACAGAAAAGAGTAGGTCCATTTTTTTGGGTAACCGTTAGAAGAGTGATTTCATAGTAGAAATTGATGAATCCTTCAACAATGACCTCTTTCAGGTCACCTCTTGATCCTTCCATGGCATAATTCCATGCTTTTTCGATATCTGCCTCAGATTTGATGACAGATTGACCTTTGCCTGAGCTCGACATCAAAGGTTTTACTACACAAGGAATTCCTGTGAAGGCAACACCTTCTCTAAGTTCCTCAAGAGTAGTCGCGTATTTATAGGGAGCCGTTCTTACACCAACCTCAATCGCTGCAAGATCACGGATCGCTTTTCTGTTCATGGTGAAATTCGCTGCTTTGGCGCTCGGTACTACCTGAATTCCTTTCGCTTCATAATCGTAAAAGCGTTCAGTTCGTATGGCTTCGATCTCTGGAACAATTATGTCTGGTTGATGTTTCGTAACAATTCGATCTAATTCCGAACCGTCCAGCATATTGATCACCTCGGCTTCATGTGCAACCTGCATGGCAGGGGCACCTTCATAACTATCCACCGCAATTACATACTGTCCGTAGCGCTGACAGGCGATAACGAATTCCTTTCCGAGTTCGCCTGATCCTAAAAGCATGATATTCTTTCTCATGCCTCAAAGATAGCCATGAAAATATTATTTGAGGGGATTCACTAAAAATGTCGTCTGATATTGCGATCGATTGAACAAAAAATTAACTTTGAGTTAATGTTAAAGGAGCAAATCAATCAGATACTTCGTGATTTTGACGGTATTACACTCGATCAGATGGATGAAGTTAAACTCATGAATAGGGTGGATACAAAATTTGCTTTTTCAGTTGCTCAATTTCTGGAGTTTTTACCCGCTCTTATGAAGGAATACAGAGTGCTTGAAATTGAGGGTACCAGAATACCTTTTTATGAAAGTCTTTATCTGGATGATGATCATTTTACGTTCTTTCAGGATCATCACAAAGGAAAAGCGAATCGATACAAAGTTAGATTCAGAAAATACGTTGAATCCAATATTCAATTCCTTGAGATAAAAGAAAAGATCAAAGGTAGAACACATAAGAGAAGGATAAAGGTTGATAAGATCCCGGATCAGCTAGATAAAACACATATTGAATTTATTGATAGTGTCACATCAGAGCATTATGATCTGCATCCTGTCA
>Ga0102814_10000190_pt1 | contig 44393 bp, 49 predicted proteins | sample ColrivemetaGS741_FD_79112 | JGI IMG/M metagenome (GOLD analysis project Ga0102814, IMG submission 79112) | Estuarine microbial communities from the Columbia River estuary - Flood tide ETM metaG S.741 | ecosystem: Environmental > Aquatic > Marine > Intertidal zone > Estuary | place: USA...
ACCACGATGTACCAGCCCGTCTATGGCACAGATAGCAGCAGCACCTACTACTGCATTGGCCTATCTGAGAACCTATGCGTAGGCGTCAGGGTTAAAGACAACTTCAGAATCTCGTTCAGGGTTGAAGGCTCGATAGCCAAATATCAGAATGAACTGGCAGGTGCAGGCCTAAGCGTTAACAGTGAACACGCATCAGTCCACATGGATTGCGGGGATATGATCATGGCTCAGAAGGCTATCGGGGCCCTGCTATTGTCGCTGGGCGTCAACCTTACCACGCCGATACCTCAGGTGAAGTTGCTAATCGGAAAGGGTAACTGATATGAGAGCGCTCAATGCAGATCTAATCACAGGCCTACGGCTGGGGGAGGTCATGTCCACCAATGGCCCCTTCATTGGCATGTCTGACAAGAAGATGTATTGGAAGCTGGTCAGGGTGCCGGACGGGGACGCTAAGAGCTACCTATTCGACCTATTCTATTTCGATGTCTATATGGGCTCGGTATATGTCGCACCTCAAGCAGACGGCAGTGTGAAAATTCGGGAGACTCAACGTGGCAATAAATAACCTGATCTACCCCCTAGCTGACGCGCTACAAATCGCCCTGATTGCAGAGCATGGCAAGATACAGCAGGACAGCCCTCAGACCTCCTTCAGGGTGGCCCAGACTGGTCTCAAATATGACCTCAATGTGGTATCAGGATGCTATAGTCGAGACTCGGCGGCGGTGATAGCTCATGTACGTGGGGATCTATATCTCTACTGCCAATATTGGGCAGACAACCGCATCATGGAGGTTCGGTTGTTCGACGCTGCCAAGCAAGACATTCACCCCCAGAAGATCAAGTCCTTTGCCAGCCCTAAAGGCATGATGGACTATGCAAAAAAGCTACGGTGGGCCAGTTCATAAAGCGGCAAGGGGACGCCCACTGGCAAGACGTTCAACCGCAACAAAGGGACAGCACATGCTAGTAGTCTGGACATCAGATAAGACATCCGACATTAAAAAGGTGGTGGGGCCTATTATTAAAAACACCGGCGCACCCCATCGCGTCATAGAGTTTAAGCAAGGCGAGGCCCCTAACGTCAAGGAGGGTGAGACCTTGCTGGCCATGGGCGGGAAATGCCACGCCGAGCTGATGGCCCGAGGCACCTTCCCAAAGAATAGATCTATCACCAGCCTGCGTGGGAAGCGGGTGATGTTTGAAGGCGTACCCACCTACCTTAGCTTTGGCCCTGCCTTAGTAAACCTTGATCATACCAAGTGGCCAGAGATCCAGTGGGATGTAACCTTGGCATGTCGCTGGGCCTTAACCGGATCTGAGTTCCCCCCTTTAGGAAAATACCGCTGGGTCGAAGGCTTTGAGGACGTGATTGCTCACGTCGAAAAGGAATACGATCGCACCGGTAAGCCGGTCAAGGTTGCAACCGATTTGGAAACGGTAGGGCTGGACGCCTACGACCCTGAGCGGTGGGTAGTCTCGATTAGCTTTACCTGTGAGGAAGGCAGATCAGACATGATTCGGTTCCATGGCCCACATGATCAACCCTGCCAGACAGACGGCCCCACCAAGATGACCAAGCTATGGGCCCAGATCCTATGGCTGCTGCAATCACCTAAGATCAGCATACGGGGAGCCAACCTGAAATTCGATTGCGTATGGATGCGGATCAAGTGGGGCATTGAGGTGCTGAACTTTAAGTTCGATACCACGTTGGTGGGGTCACTGCTTGACGAAAACAGATCAAACAGCCTGAACAATCATGCCAAGATCTACACCGGTATGGGCGGCTACGATGACCCCTTCAATGCCAAATATGACAAAGGCCGGATGGATCTTATCCCAGATGATGACCTTCTCATATATGGCGGCGGCGACACTGACGCCACGCAGCGGGTAGCTAATCAGCAGACCAATGAGCTGATGCGGGATAAGCAATTGGCAAGGTTCTATACCAAGCTGCTGCACCCTGCCAGCCGAGCCTTCGAGGACATGGAAGTTGAAGGCGTCCTGATAGACGTACCCTATTATCGAGAGCTGGAAAAAGAGTTGACTGAGGAATGTGAGCGCGTGACTGAGGAGGTGTTTGCTTTAATGCCTCGGCGGGTACAGGTTAAGCACTGTCACGACTTTAAGTTGACTCGCCCTAGCATCTTGAAAGACTTTTTCTTCACTAATAGAGGGCTGAATTTGTCCCCTATTATGGTGACGGAAAAGACCCGTGAGCCTGCCATGAGCATGGAGCACCTACAGATGTTCGCGGATAACGAGGACGCGGCCCCACTGATCGCCAAGCTGGAAGAATATAACAGCGCCAAAAAGACCTTAGGAACTTTCGTAACAGGGTTTCTTAACCATGTCAGGGCTGACGGCAAACTGCATCCTACAGCCGTCCTCTATCGGGGCAACTATGAGAGCAGCACCAGCAGCTCGGACTCGGGCACTGTCACAGGCAGGACAGCCTTTAAAGACCCCGCCTTTCAGACGGTGCCTAAGCATACCAAGTGGGCCAAGAAACTGCGTAGAGGATATATAGCGCCACAGGGCTATACGATGGTGAACTGGGATTATAGCCAAGGCGAGTTGAAGATTACTGCCTGCGTGGCCAATGAGCCCAACATGCTTGAGGCCTATATGAATGGTATTGACCTGCATCTGGTAACAGGCGCTCGGGTGTCTGGTTACGACTTTGAAGATGTTATGGCCATGAAGGCAGGTGGCAACCCTGAGCACATCGCCATGGTTAAGCGCATACGTCAGAACGGGAAGGCCGGTAACTTTGGCCTGATATATGGCATGAGCGCCGGTGGTTATGTGAATTACGCATGGACGGCCTATGGGGTTCAGATGTCAGACGCTGAAGGCGTGGCTCAGCGGGAAGGGTTCTTTGAGTTGTATCCGGGGCTACCCGCATGGCACGAACAGTCCAGACAACATGCCAAGCGCTGGGGCTCTGTCCGCTCCCCTCTGGGGCGTATACGTCACCTGCCTATGATCAATAGCCGAGACCAAGGACTACGCTCACAGGCCGAACGCCAGTCGATTAACAGCCCTATACAGTCTACGTTGTCAGACCTGTCTCAGTTGGCACTGGCAGAGATCAAGCGGGAATATGGTAGGCCTGTAGGTTGCAGGTTCTTTGCTATGTGTCACGATGCCATCACGGCCTACGTTAAAGATGACGAGCTAGGCATTTGGATACCTAGGGTAACTGACATCATGGAGAACCTACCTATCCAGCAGACTTTTGGATGGAAGCCCCAGCTACAGTTTACGACTGACTATGAGCATGGCCCCAACATGGCAGAGCTAGTTGAAGGCGCTCCCTACTGATTTGATCTTAAGATCAAAAACAAGAGGCTCACTTCGGTGGGCCTTTTTTTGTGTGGTTCTCGCAGAAGGTGTATCGTAGCCCCCATAACCTAGTTCGCATCGTGAGGGAGTGAGATGTCAGAATCCACAGTCGCAGAAGTCAGCCAAGAACAAGACTTCATCCAAAAACCACAGATGAACGTCACTCTGATTAAGAAAGCAGATAATGCGTCTGTAGAGTCCAACGCTATGGAGCGTGAAGACGCTTTCGAGGGCGTATATTTTGATGGTGCAAATGGTGAGGGTAATGTTATCCGACCACCCTTTGACCCCATTAAGCTGCATGAGTTGACCACGGAGAACAATACCCTGCTCCAGTGCATCGGGGCCATGGAGGTCAACATAGATGGAACCGGTCATGAGGTTGAGCATGGGGATACTGACCAGCGTCAAGAAGATGATGCGGTGGTGTCTGGTGCTTTAGACTTTTTCAAAGAGCCTTATCCGGGGCAATCTTTTATTTCCCAGCGGCGAGCCATTCGCAGAGACCTTGAGGCTACCGGTAACGGCTACCTTGAAGTCATGCGAAACCCTGCTGAGGATCTGGTGTTTGTGCGCCCTATGGACTGCACCACCATGCGAATCGTCAAGCTGGGTGAACCTGTAACGGTAGATAAGGAGGTCATGCGTGGCGGCAAAAAGGTCAACATTAAAGTGGGCGTCCGTGAGCGTGTGTTTATCCAGCAGGTAGGCACTCAGTTCAGATACTTTAAGGAGTATGGGGCCAGCCGAGACTTAAATAAAAAGACCGGTGAATGGAGCGACAACAAACTCCCAGCCAAAGACAGGGCCAGTGAGGTCATCCACTTCACGGTCATCAAAGACCCCGCCTCGCCTTATGGGCTACCTCGCTGGATCTCACAAATACCATCAGTGCTGGGAAGCAGATCTGCTGAGGAGTTGAACCTTGACTATTTCGACAGCGGCGGCATACCACCGGCCATCATATTCCTGTCTGGTGGCATGATTGCAGAGGGCTCCAAAGGCCACCTGAACTCCCTGCTATCTGGCAAGGCTAAAGCAAAGAACAGAGGGGCCGTGGTTGAGGCTCACGCTACCAGTGGCGATATCGGGAGTGCAGGCAATGTCCGCGTACAAGTTGAGCGGTTTGGTTCGGAGCGCCAAGCGGATTCCATGTTTGAAGGCTATGACGATAAATGCGAGCGCCGTGTTCGTGGGGCCTTCCGACTGCCACCCCTGTTCGTTGGTAAAGCAGAGGATTATTCATTCGCAACGGCCTTCGCCAGTTATACGATAGCCGAGGCCCAAGTCTTCAAACCTGAGCGGGAGGAGTTTGATGAAATCATCACCAACACTCTGCTCAGAGAGATCACAGGAGAGAGCTACATATTTCGGTCTCGGGATCTGGTTATCAACAACTCAGAATCTCAGATGCAGGCTGTTAAGCTGGCAGCAGATAAGGGCGTGATAGATCGAGACATGCTGGTGGATACTCTCAACGAGATTACCAACCTCAACATGAAAGCGTCAGACGTAGCAGACCTGTTAGGTGCCATACCTAAACCTGAGCCAGAGCCTACCGATGATCCTGAGGCCGTGACTGACAACACCGATTCGGCAGGTGCTTCTACGCCGGTGTCAGCCCCTACGGCTAAGGTGTCCAAGGCTGACCCCTTTGAGATCAGTGTCCTTGCTAAAGAGTGGGTGCAGTTGTCAGGCGGTTTGAAAGGCGGGGCATCAGTTGACAGCTATCTGCTGAAGGCCCGAGTTGAGACCCTTACCAAACAAGATCGCCAGCTATTCGACGCGGCCGTGTCCACGCTGGCATTCTCAGCCGCCCACCATGACTTTGACGGGGCGGAAGACTTAGCAGCCTGCACCTGCGAGGTTATGGGGGCAGAGCATGACGATTAATGTTGAGTCCTTCCTTGTCATAGAGGAATCCTTGACTGACAGGCTGATGGTGCCATGGGCTAAACATGCTACGGCCAAGGTCACGCAGATCAAGAAGCTAGTAGCCCAAGGCAAGTTCAACGAGGCCTACAGGGTCACGGAGACCTTAGACCTGACCACGGCCCTGAAAGGCAACCTGAAATATGTGCGGTTCGCTACCATGGCAGCACTGCTCTATGGCGCTGGCAGGGTCAAGGCAACCAAGACCACTGAGGTCTATAAGGCCGGTACGAACTTGGAAGTGTTTGATCCTAGCGTCACGATGTTTCAGCTTATGCTGGAAGATGCGGCGGGGACGCTAAGGCGGGAGGTCAGATCTGTCATAGCGGCAGAGGAGAAGCGACAACTCGAAACAGATGCTGAGGTAGTTACCAAGGCAGCGCTGGTGCGAGACTTTGCTGGGGACATGGCCAAGGCCGTAGGCACCAACGGCAGGGCCCTAGTACAGCTCACCTCTAGCCTGCACACTAGCCGCCTATCAGCCTACGGCTATACGCTTGAAGCGGCAGTGTCAGGGCATTCATATTTCAAAGTCAGTGAACAACTGGATATCCGCATCTGCCCAGTCTGCCGAGAAATGCACGGCAAGGAATTTCCAATAGGGGACGCCTTTACCCGACTGGACAAACAACTCAGGCTGGATGATCTGTCTACCCTTAAATCCACCGCGCCATGGCCTCGGCAATCTAAGCATGATCTGAGCATCCTAAGGAACATGACTTCCGAGGAGATAGTGGCCAAGGGGTGGGACACGCCACCCTACCATCCGGGATGTCGAGGCGTGTTGATTGCGTCGAAACGAAGGGCTCCCCAAGGCGAGACATTCTTGCCGCCTATCCTGCAAAACGGGAAGCTACCCGTTAAGGTGCCGGTGGTTACTGCACCGGTGGTCAACCCGACCACGGTAGAGGAGTTGCAACAATACAACCGCTACGCAGGTGAGGCCGAGCTGGCAGACTATGTGAAGGTAATGGGCACCGTCACGCCAGCCGAACTAGAGGCATCCCTGCTGGGCGGCATGGTGGACGAGATAGGGGAAGGAACTATCAAGTCGAAGCTGTCCATAGGCAAAGACCAGTTGAAGTACAGCGGTAGAGTAATAGCTGCTGACGGTGACGAGGTGGCTTACATGGAGCGGACGTTCCTGCGGACAACCTCTGACGACTACGCTGAAAAGCTGATGGTGGTCAAGCATGACTACTTGGACATCGAGCCGCTGTATCAGGGTCAAGGTCTGGCCAAGCGTGTTCTGCGAGATAGCATGAGCATGTATAAGCGCCTAGGGGTAGACAGGATTAACTTGGATGCAGGGCTGGACAGGGGCGGGTACGCTTGGGCCAAGTATGGCTTCACGCCTACCCAATCCAACTGGGATGCCTTGCGTAGACGGCTGGCCATGGATTATCACGTAAGCGGAGGCGGGGAGGGTCTGGTAGGTCTGTCTGCCTCTGGGCGTAAAGCTATGGACGACATATTGACCTACGACAACCCTAAGGCCTTGTGGACGCTATCAGATATACCAGACGAGGTGAGCTATGGCGGCGTAAGTGATAAGCTGGGCGTACACCTATTGTCTGGTACAGGTTGGAGCGGTTCCTTGAGCCTGTCTGACGTGACAGCCATGCGTAGATTCAACCGGTATACGGGAGCTGAGCAATGAGCCAGACCAGTAAGAAAGAGCCGTCAGTAGACCTCCATAAAGAGCTGCTGACTGGCGTATCTTTAGAAGATCGAAAGGCAGAACTGATTGAGTCCAGAGACTTAGCTATCAGTCTGGGCATGTCAGAAGAACTAGCCAACGCCACCTACGATATTGACCGCCTGTGATCTTAATTGCACTCGCGGGGGTTGTGCCGCTAAACCAGAGGCTCTAGCATTCAAATCATGGAACTCACAGTTAAGAAAAGCGACTCTAAGCTACAGATTGTTTACGCCGAGGTTTATGCGCCTGAGGTGCTAGATTCTGACGGCGATTTCATGAGAGCTAATGAAATCCGCAAGATGGCTCACAAGTTCCTAGCGGATATGAACACCCGCAAGATCGACACCAACCACGACAACCAGCTAGTGGATGCCGTGGTAGTTGAATCCTTTATTGCCCGTGAGGGTGATCCAGAGTTCATCGCGGATGCGTGGGTCGTAGGTGTTCATATTGCTGATAAGGATCTGTGGGCTAAGGTCGAGGACGGCGAAATAAATGGTTTTTCCATGGAAGCCGCTGTCATACGCACTGAGCGCATAATCGAGATTGAGGTTCCTGAATCCGTTACCGGAGTGACCGAAGAAGTCGATGGACACACCCATACTTTTACAGTCTTGTTTGACGAGGAAGGAAAATTCCTTGGCGGCGTGACTGATCTGGTTGAAGGTCATATCCATACGATTGTACGCGGAACCCACACGGACAAGGCTGACGACCATACGCACAGGTTTTCTTTTGTGGAGGCTTTCAGATGACTAGCCCAGTAGGTAAAAACCGGCGCATGGTTTCCGTACAAGCTACCGAGATGGCAGAAGCTGACGTTCAATACGTGAGCCTAGTCGGTCGAGGTGCTAACCGAATCCCGTTCCGGGTAATGAAATCGGAGAATGGCATGATTAACTTAGCAAACCTTTTCAACATGAAAAAAGCGGACGTTACCCCCAAGATTGTGGCGGTAATGACTAAGAGCGAGTTGGCGGTAGAACTTACTGAACAGCTTAAAGGTATTGGATTTGAAGTGACCGGCACCACGGTTCACAAAGACGATTCAGGCGTAGTAGTTTTATCGCTGACTAGCGATGACCTACCTGAAGATGTAGTTGTGATTAAGATGGCGGAAGACGTTGCGGCCGTAGTGTCCAATGTCCAAAAGTCATTCAGCTCTTGGGCTGAGTCTAACGACTTCGCCGCCAACGTATCCCAGTCAGGTTTTTTCCCCGGACTGCGGGTAGGTCAAGAAGTCTTGAATGAGACCATTGCCAACATTATGTACGCGGCTGAGAAAGGTGAATCACCTACTCAGACGGTTGCTAAGGCATTGTCGGACTTCAATGGCTACGTCCTGAGCTTGCTGTCTGAGGTGCCTGCACAGGCATTCAAGATGGAAGGGATTGTCCTGAAAGGTTTGCTGAACTCTGACGTAGAAGGGCAGAAGTCGAACCCTGATGAAGCGTCCCTAGCCGCTGCCGAAGCAGCAGGTAAGGAAGTCACAGCCGAAGCGGCCCCTGAAGGCGAAGCAGCCAAGTCAGACGGCAAAGACGTTGTTGACCCTGCTCTGGCTGACGAGAAGGCCCCTGCTGCCGTTAAGGCGGAAGACAAGGCCCCAGCCAAGAAGGAAGAATCAGAAGGCAAGGCAGCTCCGGCGGCTGAGCCAGAAGACAATGAGATGACCCTGAAAATGGATCAGCTCCTTGGAGCCATGGGTGCCATGACTGCACAGGTCACGGGATTGGCCCAGAAGCTCGACACGGTTGAGGAAACCACCACCGCACTGAAAGCCCAAGTGGCCGAAGTAGAATCCGTTGCCAAGTCTGCCAGCGAAGCGGTATCTGGTACTGTCATCAGTGACATGCTAGGCGATAACCTCACCACCAACACTCGCAAGGGCGAAGACGCTTTTGATGGGGGTCTGTTTGATACAGCCTTCCAGAAAAATATCCGAGGCTAAACGAGTTTAAAAGGTGGTGTTATCATCACCGCAAAGATTTGCAAACAAGTTCGATTGGAGAACACACATGAAAAGTGCCGACCTGATTAAAAAAGCGGACATGACTCTGGCTGACTTGGCAACTGCTGGGCACCTGAGCCAAGAACAGTCCAACCAGTTTATCCGCAAGATGATCGTACAACCGACTCTGCTCAAGCAGGCCCGTGTTGTAACGATGAACGCGCCAAGCCGTAAGATCAACAAGATCGGATTCGGCTCACGCATCATGCGCCCAGCGACCTCCGGTACTGCCTTGGCAGTCGGTGATCGTAGTAAGCCTGATCTGTCTAAGATCGAGCTAAACACCAAGGAAGTGATCGCTGAGATCCGCCTTCCTTACGATGTGATCGAAGACAACATCGAGCGCGGAAACGTCAACTTCGGCGGTGCAGGCGATAATGGTTCTAGTGCAGCGAATGGCGGTTTGGTTAACACCATTCTGGCCCTGATCGCAGAACGTGCGGCTCTGGACTTTGAAGAACTGGCCCTGCTGGGCGACACCGGTTCAGGCGATGCGTACTTGGCATTGTGTGACGGCTTCCTGAAACGTGCCACCAGCAACGTGGTTGACGCCGGTGCTTCGACTATCAGCAAGGCTGTATTCAAGGCCGGTCTGAAGGCGATGCCTGATCAATACCTGCGTAACAAGACGGCTATGCGTCACTACGTTTCGGTTGATAACGAGACCGAGTATCGTGACACTATTGCAGATCGTCAGACTGCTTTGGGTGATGCGACTCTGCAAGGCACCAGCCCTGTATACGGTTTCGGTGTCGGTGTTGAAGGTGTGAGCCTTATGCCCGGGTCTCAGGGCCTTCTGACCAACCCGCTGAACCTGATCATGGGTATCCAGCGTCAGTTGTCTTTGGAAGTGGACAAGATCATCACTGAGCGTATGTTCGTGATTGTCCTGACTGCTCGCGTTGACTTCCAGATCGAAGAAGAAGAATCAGTAGTTAAGTACACCAACATCGCGTAAGCGGTTGCTGCTGATTAATGGCTAGAGTATAAAGGGGGAGCCAACTGGTTCCCCCTTTTGCTTATTAACGGAGTGAGATATGAAGCAAGTTACATTGAAACGCGGTAAGCGTTACGGATACAAAAATTCCCTTTTTCTGCATGATCAGCCTAAGGTAGTAGATGACAAAACTGCCGAGTGGTTGAAGAAGCAGCGTGACCCTCAGGACGTGCCTGTGTTCTCAGTTAAGAACGCCCCTAAAGGCGCTAAGCTGGGTGAGTCGGTGACTATCGTTTCACAGGCTGCACCGGAGCCTGATGCTGTAGGCATGGACGAGCAGGACGAAGACGACACCGGTTCAGATGCCGTAGAAGTTTGATCTTAATTGCAATTGGGTAGGTACGAATGAAACTTGTCAGCAGCACCACGGTAATTAACGAACTAGCACTCAGAGATCTGAAGGCCATTAAGGACGTTATTGATTCAATGCTCGACACCGTGACCATCTACATCAGCGCCTACATCAGGACTGGTATGGACGAGGGTGCGGCGGCTGATAAGTTTCGACTCACGTTGGAAGCCTTGCCTATCTATCGGGCGGGGGACTTCGTGAACCTGCATTTGTCGAGAGGCTTTGTGACCGCAGTCACCGGTATACGGGTGGCCAGCTCTCAGGCAGACGTAGCAGGTGCTACGCCATTGGTTGAAGGCGTGAACTATGAAGTCAACAAAGACGAAGGCCAAATAGTCCTGATGTCAGGCTTCAACCCTAACCAATATTTGACCGTTGAGTATGATTGCGGGTTCACGCTTAAGAGCGGCGTGGCCCAAGGCGTTCCTTCCTATTTGTCTGAGTCGGCCATCCGATACGTGGAGTCTCTCTATGCCAAGTGGGGGCAGAAAGACTCGACTACGACTACCAAGGGTAAGGCTCAAGTCGTAGGCAAGACGCCACCCTCAGAGGTTGCACTGCTGCTAGGCAACCGCATACGCATGAACCATAATGGCCTCACAGCCTACCACTCTACTTTCACGGCGGCGTAACCTATGGCGCTGACAGTTAACTTCCGGCATACCAACGCCGTAAGAAAAATGTTGGACGAGCTACGGGAGCGCGGGGACGTTGACGTTGAAGACTTCTTGGATGCGGCGGCGGCTACATTGCTGGCTCGCACCCGTAGAAGGTTTCTGGCTGAGACTGATCCTGACGGTAAGGCATGGCCAAAGTCTGAGGCCTCTATTGTCCGCAGATCTAAAGGCGATACCGGCACCCTGTTCGACACTGGCTCCCTGTTCCACTCCCTGACTATAACCCGCAAGACGGCAGGGCTCAGGGCCGTAGGGGTGCTGGCAGGGGCGGTAAACCGCAACTCTCGTATGAAGGTTGCAGATTATGCCAAGTACCTAATACCCGGAGGCAGCGCAAAGGGTAAATGGAGGTTCTTAGGGGTAAGTGACCAAGATCAGCTACTTATAGAGCGGCTGCTACAGACGAAGGTTGGAGCCTAATATGTCGGAAGATATCGTCAACGATTGCGTGGAAGATCTGATCAAGAAGTTGAAGGCCACCAGCGCCATTGATGATCAGGCCCTTTACGTTTATAGCGAAAAGGTTTTCATGGACGCCAGTAAGCCGCTGACCCCGCCTTGTGCCGCTGTTATATATCAGGGGGCCGTAGGGTCTGACGCTAAGATTGGGTTCGGCGGGGCTGCTAAAGTACGCTTCGCTATCCTGCTACTGGCAGGGGAGCATGAGCTAGATGTCAAAGGGCATGAGGAAAAAGATCGCACTACCGCGCTCCTGAACGAAATGCGGAAAGCCATTAAGGGACAGTGTTCCCCTAGCGGCCACCCATACACTTTTGAGATGGAGGCCCCCTATGACATTGACGATGTTGGGCTGGTATATATCCAGCGGTGGGCTACCCAAGCCATCCTATGACGTTGAGGGCTTGTCACGGTAGCTGTATTCTGACAACTCAGTGAAGGAGGCCAATTATGGCTATTGAAAAAACCACGAAAAAGCGCGGAGCCTACATGGAGTCTGACACTTGCGAGGTCATCCTAAAGAAAGATCACACCCACAAGGGCGCGAACTTTCATAAGGGTGCTACCCTGACCGTAAGCAAGGACACCAAGAAGTTTCTAGCTGATCGTAATATCATCTAATTAGAGGACGGCCATCATGGGCGCTACAGTTGCAAACCAATATTTTTCAGGTCAGGGTGTGCTCATGCTTGCCACTCGTGACGTTGACGGCAAGCCAGAGGGTTTCGTCCCTGTGGGTAACGTATCTGCTTTGACTGTGGGTATTGCCACCACGGAGTTCAAGCATAAAGAATCCACATCCGGCGTTCGCGGTACTGACCTGACTATGATTCAGGAAATTGCTGGCACCATGAACATCACCATGGAGTCTTTGCAAAAAGACAACCTAGCGCTCGCCCTTTATGGTGCAGCGGCTACCAAAGTCGGGGCCTCCGCAACTGCTGAAATGGTTAAGGGCTACCTCGGTAAGTACCTTGCTCTTGAGAACATCCAAGTCAGTAATGTAGTTGTGAAAAATACTGGCGGGGTTATCACCTATGAGCTGGACAAGAACTACACGGTTAACGCCGCGACCGGTTCTATCTACATCATGCCTGACGCTGCTCAGACTGCTGCCGGTGCTGTAGCCAACATCACAGACGCTCAGGCGCTTGAGATTGATTACGACTACGCTGAGCAAGACGTTGTGGACGCGCTATTGTCGGGTGACTCGCCAGTTCGTTGGGCTCGCTTTGAAGGCCTTAACACTGCTGACGGCTCTAAGCCTGTCGTGGTTGACTGCTTTAAGGTAGGCACCAAGCCTCTGGCTGAACTGGGCCTGATCAACGAGGAACTCGCTCAGATGACTATCGAAGCCGAGATCTTGTCTGACAGCCTACGCGCTACCGGCTCTAAGTATTTCAGCGTGAAGAAAATTGCCTAAGCCTTAACGGCTGGGTAGTATAACGGGGTGCCTTAGGGTGCCCTTTTTTTTATGTCAACGGAGTGAAGTAATGTCACTAGCAGATTTGATCGTACATACAGCCACCATCCACGTAGGTGAGCAGAGTTTTGAAGTCCGAGGCCTGTCGGTTTCGGATCTGTCTGTCTTAGCCTCCAAGCATCTTACTGAACTGAAAAACATCTTTGAAGGCGCTGACGGAGGTAAGGAGTTTGACCTCCAAGGCCTGATTCTGAAAGCCCCTAAGTTTGCAGCTACCATCATAGCCTTGGCGGCTGATGACCTAGCCAATGCCAGCAAAGTCGAAAAGCTACCAGCAGGCGTACAAGTCGTAGCCTTGAAGGCTATCTGGGATCTGTCCGTGGTGGAGAAGGATGAACTGGTAAAGATATGGGGGGATCTGTCGGCGGAGATAGAGGCAATTCCCAGCCCAGCCCAAGCCTTGAAAGCTACCTCAGGCGCATCGAAGAAGCTGTAGAGCTTCTGGTGGCTAACGGACATGGGCCCACGGTGGTGGTAAATTACACATTACCGCAACTATGGGCCTACAGCTCTCTGGTCAGACACCGGCAAAATACCGAGACTCTTGACCGGCTAAGGCTCATAAGATCCGCCGTATGGGCGGGAGATGAAGACTTTGAGAAGCTGACTCGGGAGCTACAGTAATGGCGTCATCCGTCCTAGAAATCCTGATCAAGGCCAAGAACCTAGCCACGGCCGAGTTCGAGAAATTAGAAAAATCGGCCAAGGCTGCCGAAGCCAAGATCAAATCCCTCAATACAGAATCCAAAAGATTAGGGGGCTTGAAGCTGCCTAATCTGGGTGCGTCCCTGACTAAATTTAAGGACGGGGCTAGAGCAGCCATAGGAGACATAAACACCCTAGGGACGAGGACAGTAGCCCTAGGTGACAAGATGCAGTCCGTGGGCGGTAAGTTTGCTCTGGCGGGTGCAGCTTTAGGTGTACCTCTGGCCGCTGGCGTAGCCTCCTTTGCTCGCTTTGAGCAGTCTATGAACAAGGTGCAGGCGGTATCCGGCGCTACTGCTAAGCAGATGGAAGGCCTGTCTGCCATCGCTAAGGAGATGGGTTCGACTACGGAGTTCACCGCCTCACAGGCAGCAGACGCACTTACGTTCCTAGCCATGGCAGGCTTGGACGCCAACCAGTCCATGGAGGCATTGCCCGGTACGCTGCAACTGGCAACGGCAGGTGGTATAGGGCTGGCCGAGTCGGCTGACATCGTAACCAACGTGCTCGCCGGTTTAGGGCTGGGCGTTGAGGATCTGGGGCGCGTCAGTGACGTTCTGACAGCTACGGCATCTCAAGCAAACACGTCCGTGAGTGAAATGGGTCAGGCCATGAAGGTAGCTGCCCCTTTGGCAGCGGCTACCGGCGTAACCGTTGAGGAGGCTTCTGCCGCCCTTGGGGTACTGGCGAACAACGGTATCAAGGGTGCTGAGGCAGGCACAAAGCTCCGCTCTATGCTGATCAGGTTGCAGAAGCCTACCAAGGAGGCCCAGACCGCTTTAGATTCTCTGGGCGTATCCTTGACCGACAAGGACGACAACTTCCGAGGCTTAACGCCTATATTGAAAGACCTAAGGGATGCCCAACTAGGCGTAAGCGATGCAGCCGCCATCTTTGGGGTGCAGACCTCAGGCGCGGCCCTTGCTGCCGTTAACTATGCTTCCGACATCGAGAAGCTGAACGGTAAGCTGGAGAATGCTGCGGGCACTACCAAGCGCATGGCTGACATCATGGGTAAGGGCCTTACAAAGGATCTGATCGCATTAGGATCAGCCTTGGAAGGTTTGGCTATCGAAGTGTTTGAAGATATGGCTGGAGACATGAGTGGCTTCGTGCAAGGCATTCGGGATAGTGTTCTGGCCCTCAAGGACTGGTATACCAACCTTGGCCCAGCAGGTCAGGCATTGGTGCAGATGGGTGTCAAGCTGGTGGCCTTTACTGCGGCCCTTGGCGTATTGCTGATTCCGCTAGGGGCCATGATCAGCGCCTTCGGAGCCGCCGGAGGTGGGTTGATCGCCTTGGGTACTAGGTTTGCCGCCACGAAGGTAGGCATGGCTACCGTGACAGCCTTTACCAATGGCCTCACAGCGGCCTTTTCTCGCTTAGCCATTGTGCTACTAAGGGTAGGAACCTTCCTACTGGCTAACCCCATCGTGGCGCTGGGCGTGGCCATAGCTGCTACGGGTGTCATAGTTTACGACACGGTGAACGCCTACAACGACATGCGAAAGGCCCAAGAGAAACTGGCCGAGCAGCAGAAGCGCACCATAGCCCTTGAGGGGGATGCGGCAACCAAGCTCAAAGGATTACAGGAAGCGTCTGATGATGTGACCCGAGCCTTCGTAGATAGGATTGACGCGGGTAAGGATGCCGCCAAGTCAGGGGCAGATCTGACAGACGCTCAACTGGAAAGCTCTAAGGCGTTGCTGATCGCTGAGGGTACGCTGATGGCTCAGACGGCCCAGCGCATCTTGCAGGATGTCGAGGCTACCAACGTCCAGAAGCAACATGCTCAGGCCATGGTCAAAAGTGTTGAGGAGTTGCCAGACAAGATCCAGAAAATAGTAGATCTGCAAAAAGCCAGAGCGGTAGCATCTCAGCAGGCGGAAGCCGAGGCCATAGCAGCTAACCAGTCTGAGCAGCGGGTTCTTGAAGACACCGTTGAGTCCATAGAGGCAGTCACTAAAGCTCGCGTCAAGGACGTAGACGAGCAGGGTGCTCAGCTCCTTAAGCTGGCCAAGCAGTCCTTCGACCTTAATTCCCAAATGCTAAGGGATCGCCAGATATCAGACGAGGCAGGCGCTCTTTCCTATGATACTTATAGCAACAACGTGCAGGCCATAGCCAAGGCCACCAAGGATAAGTTGCTGGCCATCGCAGAAGACGAGTTCCGCCGTAAGGATGCGTTGTTAGGCCATGCAAGCGAACGCACTGAGGAGGCCCAAGCAGAGGCCAGAGCCCTGACCCTTGAGCATTCTAATCGTATGGTGGAAATAGCTAGGCAGGAGATCTCGACTGTCAGCAGCCTTAGGGATGAAGCGTTCAGTAAGTATAAGTCTGCACTGGCTCAAGTTGCAGATCTGGATCGTCAGATTGCTCAGGCTCAATTACAAGGTGAGTTTGATCTGACAGATCTTCGCCGCCAAGGCTTAAACGACTTTACCTCTTATGAGCAGGCGAAGTCCGAAGCTGCCAGCCTGTCCAGCCGTATACGGCGAGCTTTGGAGGAGGGTGACTTCGCGGTAGCCCAAGAGCTGAACCAGCGTCAGAGGGGCTTAGCACGGAGCCTGACGGGCGAAGTTAAAGTTGGGGAGAAAGTTTACGTCACCAAGGAGCAGGCGGTTCGTAATGCCGTCAATGCTACCTCCGAGGCCCAGAAGAACAACATAGCCATCTTGAAAGCTAAAAAGCAGGCAGCTCAGGAGGAAGCCAACGCCCAGAAAGCCCTCTATGAAAAGCTGTCTTCGGTATTGGATCGACTGGCCAAGCAGCTATCTGCCATCAGCGGTATTCCTGACATTGATCTTAACGTCAATACCCAGCAGGCCGAGAGCAATATTAACCGCATGGAGTCTCGGGCTAGGTCAGTGGCTAATGGAACATTCCAAGCTACCCTGAACTTCGATACTAAACCGGCTGAGCAAAGTCTAGGCAACATTCAAGGCAAGGTTGATGCCTATGTGGGCGAGGGTATTGAAGTGCCTTTGACGGCCAACCAGCAGCAGCTACAACGGGAGTTCAACGCGGCATCTGATCAGATCCAGCTATTGAACAACAGCCGAGAGGTGGGTGTGCCTCTGGTAGCCGACACTCGGGAGTATGTCCAGACCTATGAGAAGGTTCTGTCAGATGATGGTAGGAACAAGATCAGGGTGGGTGTCTATGCTGACGATGGGCTATATCAGACTCGCGTTCAGGAAATAAGGGATGACAAGATTGTAGCCGTGGGTGAGGTTATGTTCCCTACCACGTCCCTAGAGTCCGCTGCCCGTGAGGCGGCTGAGATCTTAGAAGGCTCACTGCTAGACAATTCCCTACGCCTGCCTATGCAGTTCCAGACAGACAACGCTCAAGCCTTTGCCGAAATTAATAAGATGTCGATAGCTGCCAAGCAGGAGTTGGCCAAGGAATCTAATTCACTGGTGATGCAGGCTAGGCTGAACGGAGAGAGGGTGGACATAGCCCTTAGGACTTACCATGACACTACGGTTGAGCCGACTGTCAGGCCTTTCGTGGATGACCGTGAGGCCCAGTCCCGACTAAACCAACTGACCCGCACCGAGAACAAGGTGATCAACGTGGTCATTCGTGAGACTGTGCAGAGGGCCCGAGCCTTAGGCGGACTGGTAAGCAACATTAGCGGCCTAGAGAAAAAGGTGAACGGCTATGCCACCGGTGGGCGGGTAAGCGGAGCAGGCACCGGCACCAGTGATTCCATCATGGCTAAGCTATCGGATGGGGAGTTCGTTATTCGTGCCGCATCTGTTAAGAAATACGGCTACCAGTTGATGAATGCTCTGAATCGGGGCCTGCTCAATAAGGCCAAGCTGCCAGCCTTTGCCACCGGTGGGTTAGTGTCGGCCAATGCCACCCGAGGGGCCACGCCATTGTCGGGCTCCAGTAGCGATGATAACGTGGCCGCTGTAACCGCCCTTGATCTTAGTTTTAACGGTAACAAAGCTGGGCGGTTGTTAGGCCCTAGGGATACCGTCGAGACCTTAACCAATGCCCTTAGACACTTGCAAAGAGGTGGTGCGTAATGCCTGTAACTCTGACTCTCGGAGGGGTGAGTCTAAACCCCTCCATGGAATGGATAGATCGCCACCAGTCTCAGAAGGTAGATCAAGCGGTTCAACGGACTTTAGGCGGGGGGCTGATCGTCTATCACCGAAGCCTATTCAACGGGCAGTCTATTACCCTCGCAGCTCAGGAAGATGCGGGATGGCTGACGCTTGACCAAGTAACGGCTCTGGAGGCTTTAGCGGCTCAGGCGGGGGCAGTGTTTGTGATTGATCTTAATGGCACTGAGTATTCAGTCATGTTCAGGCATCAGGACGCCCCTGCATTTTCTGCGGAGCCTTTTGTGCCTCGACTTAACGAAGGAGCGCAGGATTACTTCATGGCCACGATTAAGCTGATGGTGGTCTGATGGGTATTATTGAAGGGCCTTTCCGGTTTATAAGAAGCATCGAGACTATCAACCCTGACGTTCCACCGGGAAAGGGGGACTTGTGCTCCCGTTACTGGCACATGGTAGGACATCAGAGGGCCGTGTTCAGTACCAAGTACACAGGATGGCAGAGTCGTAGCGTCAGGTTAGAGCCTCCTAGTGGTAATTTTCAGCACCGGTATATCACCATATCTAAAAATTACCAGAGCTTTATGCCCGGTAATGCCTTGATATCCTCTAACCCTACGGCCATAGCGGAGATTGGTAACGACACGCAATATAGGGGAACGGTAAACTACTGGGGTATCTTTACCCATAACCAAGACACTCGCGTGATTGGGGTCACTGGGCCTTCCAACTTCGTGCCCTACTCCCTCACTGTCAGGTTTGAAAATACGCCTAGCAATCTGCCGGTAGTGGTTTCAACCCAAGCCTTAAGCAACACTCCCACCTATAACAATGCCACAGGCTTCAACGCCTCTGCCGGTTTCGTTTACGGGGAAGCGCAGCGGGACGCAGGGCCAGAGCAGTATGCTGGTTATGGCCATTACACAGAGTTTCCCAACGGGTGGGAGGAATCCTTTTATGAACCCGACAACGCCCACGCCTTTCAGGCGTAGCAAGGCAGTCTACGCCCCTAGGATATTTGGAAGGACAGCTAGTATCTACTGAGGGTGACTCCCCTAGTGGTAGCTATGGCGGATATAAGACCAACCATTATGAGACTTATATAGGCCCAGAGGAGCAGGCTATATACAACGGTATGGCACTTATCTTTGAGGCCTCAGGGTTTAGTAACCTACGCTACCTGACCATGACCGTGCTGGTGGCCTTGCCTAAGCATGGAGAGATTCCTGCGGGGTATAACTTCCATTTGAACGTGAATGGGAACCCCAACTCCCAGTATGTAAAAAGCTACAACAGTGGAGTGGTAGACGCCTCTGGGGTTATCTATGAGAACTTGGAAATAACTGACTGGCTCAGCGGTGGCATACCTCAGGCGGTTAAGGACATTTTTCCCAACCTAGTAGATACGGGCCACGCCACTAGGCTGAATATGCTGACGACTGACAGCGGCGGCATACATGGGCAAGTGACCCTCATAAGACCCGAGATAAGGAAGAAGCCCTCTATAGGAGATGTAGTGTTTAAAACTGAGGTTGAGCTATGGCTGGTATATCAGAAAGTGAGCAATGGCTCGTTTGAAAGCGTATGGCTGGGGAACATAGACATTGCAGCATGGTCCGCTAAGATGGCCGTCAATAACCGACCTGAATTAGACCGACCGGTAAATCTTAACTTTGCTACGCTAAACAATAGGCATACCTACTACTTGGCGGAAAGGCCTGAGTTCGTAAGCTCCTTAAGTGATAGCTATGACGGCAACTGCTCCAGTGCCCCAATTACCTTAACTTTATAGCCCTAAGGATGCCGCAACTACCAGACACTTATAGGTAGGTGTATCATCCTTTAAACGACAACATACACAAGCATTAGGAGTCCAGCCATGGCTGTTCAAGATAACGAAATTAAATGGTACAAAGCAGCCGTGATGGCCAGTGGGGCTTCTAATGGTGGGCGCATGTCTGCCGTTGAATCTGTGTCCCTGACTAAGAACAACGTCTGGCCTGACATTGATCAAGCTGAGCGAGCTGTCGGATCTACCAAATACCGTAAGACCTTCATAAAAACTGATAACTCGGCCAATGATGGATTGGTAAACCCTAAGGCGTTCATCGAGACCCCGAGCCCCGGTGATGATTCTGTGATGATCTTCGCAGGTACTCAGACGGATACCGAGTCCGCCTTAACAGGGTCAGAGCGCACCTATGGCGCTGGTATCTTGAATGTCGGCGTGTCTGCCGGGGCTACCTCAATTGACGTTACTACTGAGGGTGCGGCCTTCCTGCATTTCCAAGACGGGGACGAGATCCGCATATCAGATCAGGCTACCGTACTGGCAGCAGGCAGCTATGAATACGCCACCATCTCGGGGGCCCCGACTTATGTGGGCGATGTGGCCACAATTACGCTGGCTTCACCTCTGGCTAATACTTATACCGACACCGTAACCCGAGTGGCCTCTATCTTGGCACTGGCAGACATCAAGGCAGCATTTGATACTTTTGGTGTGACCTCGGCCTCCGGCACCTATGACAGTGTGACAGAGCCTGTGCTGCTGGATGGTATCTCAGCGGTAGATGACACTTGGACATTGACCTTCACCAGCGGTACGGCCTTCAACATCGTAGGTACGGCAACTGGGGCCGCTGGTTCAGGGTCTATCGGCACAGCCACCGCACCTAATAATCCAGACTTCGGAGCCCCCTATTTCACCTTGGCATCCGCAGGCTTTGGCGGGACGTTCTTGAGTGGGGACACTATCATCTTCCATACCACCCCTGCCGGTGCAGCGGTTTGGGAGAAGCGGGTTGTTCCTATTGGTGCGGCTAGTTTGGCAGGGAATAAGCGGATCATCGGACTACTGGCTGAGACTGCGTAATGACCTGCACCACGGCTTCGACGGTATTAGGGTTCAAGGGCTCCCCAACTATTAGCAAGCTATCGTTGGGTGAGTTCACCTTGGATAATAGATCTCCGAGCGCACTTGCTAAGGCTAAAGAGTTGGCAGACATGCAGGCCAAAGGCACGTTTGAAAACCCTCTGACCCCTAAGCAGAGGGCGGCTAAAGCAGCTCAGCTCCGTGAGGCTGACGCCTTGGCATGGAACACCCGAATACTTAGGGCCTACCCTGCCGGAGCCTTGTCAGCCTATGCCTCTCTGGGTACTGTCACTGATGACGGTAGGGGCGTTGAATCAGGATCGACGGTGGTGCAATTCTCAGGCACCACCACGGCATCCTTAGGCCTGCCCGTGTCGTCTGCTTCGGTGAAGTCTTACTTCGCCTACGGATTAGATGGTAAGCGTAAGACCGGTGTAACCTTTGTCGCCAATGATGGGCAACTAGTAGCCTCTATGCCCATACATGGCATTGCCTTAGTGGACTACGTTTCAAACTTCCAGAAGCTAAAGCTGACCGTACCCAAAGGCACCGGCTGGGCTGAGGTGGGTATTGTAGTGGCTAGGGATGGTCAGGTGGCTTCTAGCAAGGTTAGCTATGAGCCATATATGACAGACAACGGGGATCTTATTACCCAGTTCGATCTTGAGGAGGTTGAGCAGCGGTTTAGGATGCGGCTTAAGGTGCGGGACGATTACATACCCTATGACCGTAGCGACTTAGACCCCTTCGACCCCAGCTACAACCCTTATGCAGACCCTAGGAGTCCGTTATACGACCCTAAGAGAGACCCTAGGCATGGTCTATATGAGCCTATCATTGACCCTGACAACCCTAGGTATGACAAATACGCAGACCCCGACAGCCCTTATTACGACCCTGAACAAGACCCTAACGATCCGAGATACAGGCCTGAGAAGGTTGAGGAGCGTAAGCGCCGAGAGAACCTGAACCGGTATACATTCCCAGCCAACTTCACAGAGACTAGCCGTTCTATGTCTCAGGTGGATATAGAGGGCGTGATCATCGACCGGATAGAGACTGTCACCCTGAGGCTGTTAGCCCCTGCCGACTCAGCCAACAAAGTTCCAGACTTTGCTGAAATGGTACTGACATTCAATAACAGCAAATATAAGTAAGGAGTAATTTGTGGCTATAACTATTAGAGACCGCATGGCTGAGCAGATCTTGAAAGAGCGGTTAGGAGCCACGGACCTATATCGGGCTTCCACCTTTAACTCCATCAGACCCTCTACGTTCCTGTCCGTGGTAGGTACACGCCTCATAGATACATCCACCGTGTCCACAGGCGATTACCTTTCCCGAGGATATAAGGGCAACCCTAACTTCTACTATGACGCCTCAGCCCTGCCGGATAATCTGCCTGATTCGGCAACGATCTTCGTAATTATGCAGGCTGACAGCAACGCGATACCGGGGGCTGCACAGGGCATTCTGCGGTTGGTGTCCTCTACAAATTGGGAGATCCGAGTTTGGCTGGACGCTGCTGGGTTGTATCAATATCAGGTGCTTGACGATATAGGGACTTCCATTGATGTAGGAACATTCGGCACTCAGGTGGATTACGGCACGGCCACCATCGTTCAATTGTTCCTAGGCAAGGGCGTAAGTGGCACAGGCCTCACCTTTATTGGCGCTCGGAGCTATATCCAATCCGTCAACAACTGGGGCGGAGCAAGTGAGCAGGGTGTTATTGTAGATACTGCGGCTGACTCTTTCCCAGACCAGCCCACATGGAAATTAGACCGCTGGGGCTCTGATAGCATATTTGATACCAGCGCGGCTATGATTCACTGGATGCTGGCCATTGTTCCGGGGGAGGCGGCAACTGACGATGTAGCGGATCTAATATCCTCTGTGATGATGGGCACCATGAGCAAGCCCACAGACTTTCGAGATAACTGTGAGGGTGTGTTGTTTGAGACCTTATTAGCGACTGATACTCAGATTAGGCTAGGTGTAGGTGAGGGGGCTTTATTCCCTATGCCCTACTCCTACGACTACTGGCACCCCAGACCTGAGTTATTGCTGACGGACGGCATAATCTCAGAAAAGGTAGAGATGTTTGAAAGGGAAGGCGATTATATAAACATCACCCGAAACCCAGAAACGATGGTGGAGTGGCCTGCCGGTACGAAAGTGCAGTTGAGACTTACTGCCAAGGTGATCAACAAACTGATGTCCGGTGGCCATGCTCGCGGGGCTCGGTCTATAGCCATAGGCCAATCCGAACGTAGCCTGAGAATGAGCGAGCGGGTAAACATCGACTTCGTGGGGTCTGGTGGGGCAGAATCCTTCGCGGCGGGGTATAAGGCGGCGGCTAACGGGGCCTATAGTGTGGCGGTGGGCTCTAATGCTTTTAGCCACGGTAGGGGAAGCATCTCCATAGGTAATAGAGCTGAGATCCATGCCGGATCGGACTACTCCATGGCCGTAGGATATGACTCAACCTGCTACGGCTATAAAAGTCAGGCCCTAGGTGCCAGATCTGCGGTATATCCGGGGGCTAATTATTCGGTGGCCCTAGGGTACTCCGCCAAGACCTACAGCACTAACTCAGGGTATGGGGAGTATTTCAACACCTCAGTGGGCATCTGGGCGGAGGTTCAGAGTAGTAATAGGGCCACGGTGTTGGGTTACTGGTCTCGTGCTTACATAGGCTCCAACAAGGCCCTACTGGCTGGAGCCCGCAATAAGGTTTATTCCGAGTACGGCATAGCTCTTGGGGCCTACAATGTCGTAGCGTTGAACTCCCCTAGGTCTATGGCCATAGGGGCTAAGGCCAATGTGGCGACTAACCGACCCCATACAATAAATATCGGTTACAAGTCTGGCCTGACCGCTACAGCCGCTGTCGCCAAGACTTTGGCCGTAGGCTATAACTCTGCGGCAGACGCTTTGGGAGCCACTGCCATTGGTGAGTTTGTTACCAACGGGGTAGCCCAAACCTTTATGTCTCAACCCCCGGTGTTGAGGGCGGATAACTCCTCAGTGACGGGGGCCAAGCAGAGCATCTTCAGTACGGGTGGAGGGGCACCAACGGTATTGACCACGCAGGTCTTTGATCTGGCTTACACCAACTATGCCAGCATACCCCTACCAGCCAACTGTAAGTTCTTCCCTGAAGAAATAGGGATGATTTGTACGGAGGCCTATGCGCCCTCGGTTCAGCCTACCATTCAGGCCGGTGTGGATGCCTCCTACTCGGCCACATTACTGGCACCCATATTAACCAGCAATATGGCCGTGGCTGGAGGCCATGAGAAGTTCAATACGCTATCGTCAAACGGGGTAGCCTCGCTACGCTTTGAGGTGACTATCGCAGGTAATGATGGGGCCAACCCCTACAAGGGACGCTTCTATGCGAAGGGTCTGTTAATTGAAGATGAAAATGTCGGTTAAGGTGGATCGTAAGGAGATTTTTAAGTGGCTATTCGAGCAGATATAACCCTACGGGGCACGACCTACAACCAGCTGTATATACAGATCCTTACAGCTCAATACCTCCGTCGAGGGAATACCAAGCGCCTACTGATCAAGGCGGTGGTCATTGATGATTCCGGCCCATCACCAGAGAAGGTCCGATTCTTCCAAGAGACAGCCCCTTTCACGGATGAAGCAGCGCCAACGGGTCTGGTGTCTTGGGCCTATGACCAGTTAAAATTGCTTCCCTATGTGGCCAACGCCACTGATGAAGTTTGATCTTAATTGCAATCCAACGGAGTGACGGATGCCTAAAGTATATTTTGTAGGGGGTCTGCCTCGGGCAGGCTCCACCCTTTTGATGCAGATACTTGCACAGAACCCCGCCTTTCACAGCAGCCCCACCTCGGGGCTCTGTTCTTTGGTTAAGGCCATGACGCAAGCCAACGCCACCAACGAGGAGGAGAAGTCCAACCTACGCCCTGACGAGCAGCGGAAGCGGATGCAGCGAGGTGTTCGGGGGCTGATAGACGGTTGGTATTCTGAGGACATTGGGGAAGCGCGGGTGGCCTTTGACAAGGGGCGGGGGTGGGTAGGTCAGATGGAGATGCTTAACCACGCCTACGGCGAGCCACCTAAGGTGCTAGTACCTATCAGAGACCTGAGGGGTATATTGACATCTGCTGAGAAATTGTGGCGTTCAAACCCTGAGAAATGGCAGCAGGGGGATATGGCTACCGTTGACGCTCGGTGCGTAAATTGGCTGTCAGGCCAGAGCTTTATAGGCTCGGCGGCTGAGCGTATTAAGGACATGCTGCATAGAGGGCATGCACCGGATGTCCTGTTCATTCGCATGGAAGACCTGACCACAAACCCCGAGCCCATAATGAAGTCGGTTTACGAATATCTGCGGGAGCCTTACTATAGTCATGACTTTAGCAACGTGAAGCAGGCGACCCATGAGCATGATCCAGTGCATGGGATCTACGGAGACCATGATATCAAGGAAGGCCCCGTAAGGCCGATCCCTGAGGAGTGGGATAAGTACCTTGGGGCAGGATTGGCAGAACGTATTAAGAACGACAACGCATGGTTTTATCAGGCGTTCTACCAGTAGAGGTGGCAGGTGCTATTCAATGGTTCGCTTTTAGGCCAAACGGTATTCAACGGATCATCGGAGGCACCGCCCCCTAAGCTGGTTCAGCATTCGGCTGAGTATGGGGCTAAGGTAGGGGCTCAGACTTCTACATCATGGTTCATAGCCATGACTTCTGCCGAGCATACTGCTAGGTATGAGGCCCAACATGCGGCCCAGCACACGGCATCATTTGTAAACGCTATGCTAGTGCAGCAGGAGGCCCCCTATACCCTCCAACTGATGCACCAAGGCCAGCCCACGTTCTGGGATATAGCCAAAGTCACGGTAAGGCAAGATGCTCCCTTTGCTGCAACCTACGAAACCCAACATAACGCCAACTGGGTTAGGCGTCAGGCACTTCAGCATGAATCAGTGTATGGGATCACCCAGCCGGTGCAGGCCCAGAACGCCATGTTCTACAATCTGAAAACGTCTAACAGTCTTAGGGCCCAGCACGAAGCTCACCATGCCGTTGTGACCCTTGTTAGTCATGAAGCGTCCGATAGCTTTTTACTGCTCAAAGGTTCTCAGCAGGAAGGGCTATACCAGATTAAAGACACGGTGACAGCGGGGGCCTATCAGGAGGCTACCTATAGTTCGGTGGTGTTGAAAAACCATGAAGCCGACTACAGCGCCAGTGAGTTACTAAACGCCAGCCACATAGGGTCTTGGGATCTTACTCAGAAGGCCTCTGGTCAGCAGCAGTCAGGATATGACCTGCTAACCTTCAACCGCTTGGCCGTCGAGCACTCAAGTCACTACTCGCTAATATCGTCCTACTTACTAGGCGTAGCAGACCTGCCTTATGTGCTGCTTAACGGTAAGGAGATCGGAGTGGAGTCTGCCGAGCTGTCCTTGGATGAAGGGCAGTCTCTGTGGCTGTCAGGCGTGGAGCTGGCCAACGTAGAAGACTATGTTAAATTCTCCAAGGACAAAGCCTTCACCATTGTTTTAGGGGGTCAGTCCTACGCCATGATCGTGGACAGTAAAACCTTGAGCAGAGATGGCGTGACGCCCACCATGGCTGTCAGAGGCATAAGCCCTGCCGCTGCCCTGTCCTTCCCCAGAGCTACCCCTGTCACTAAGGTATGGGTTACGCCTACCACCGCCAAAGCCGTAGCTGAGGAGGTCATTGGGGGCGTCATAGCTTGGGAAATACCCGATTGGCCTATACCTGCCTATCGCCTAGGCGTAACTCAGTCTTCGCCCCTACAGGTGGTGTCTTTGCTGGCAGCAGCGGCGGGGGGCGTGGTTGAGGCCACCCCAGCAGGGTCATTAAGGGTAAGGCCCTTATTCCCTGTCACGCTTAAAGACTATGCACTAGCAACCCCAGACCAGATCTTTACAGACCTTGAGGATAACATCACGGTATCTGAGGGCGTAACCACGACTGAGGCCTATGACCAGTTCTTGATCTCAGAGCAGAAAGATACTGGGGTCAGAGACCGCATAGAGGCCGACTCTGAGGACGGCACCAGCGTCAAGAAGCTGCGGGTTTACCCTGCCCCGAGGCGCAACGGGTTAAGGATAATCCATACTGGCCCAGCAGGCATAACCTTGAAAGAGAAGTCCTACGCCTCTGTCAGGGACGAGACTCAGGAGGTAGAAGTGTTTGACAGCCTATGCAGCACCAACTACCCAGTGGAGGCCCTGACCTCTGCTCAGTGGTCTGACGGCACCCCAGCAGCTTTGACGTTCACTAAATATGGCACGGAGTTCAAGTCTACCGATCCTACCCGCAAATTTGGGATACTAACCCTGAAATATAAAACGGTAGCCGTAGAATACGAGGCATCAAGTAACCTAGATGCTAACGTGCAATTCCTAGTAGAAGATTTGGAGGAAGTATAATGGCCTGCGTAACAGCATCCATAGTAGTTAAATTCGGTGAAGGTGCAGTAGCAGCCGGTGCTTCCGTTCAGGTCGAACTAGGCAGTTCAGAGGCAGGCTTCAACGATGGTAAAACCAGCTTCTCTCCGGGGGATACCGTCACGCTACTGGCCTATGCTGAGAATGTGTCCAGCCTCAAAGGCTACGTGTCTGCCGGATCTATTATTGAGACTACCGGTGGCACCCTGTCCATCACTGAGGTGGTATCGTTTGCCAGAAGTAATGAGGCCAGTTTAAGAAAGAAGGCGGAATCTATCACCTCCTCTAAGTGGATAGGGGCCAGCCTTGGGGCCGTGTCATTAGTTGGCAGCAAGACCGTGAAGGCCGCTACGTCAGGCACCGGACTGCTGGAGATAACCTACCCAGCCAAGTACCGAAGATTTCAAGTGGCATCCCCTGCCCAAGTGGGAGACCTTAAGGACTTCGATATTCTGGTGGTACTGGAGGCCTGCTAATGGCTGTCTCAATTCTGGCACGTAGGGGCTTGGGGGTCAGACAGGGGCCTGACATCACAGACCCGCTTATCCTCACCCTTGAGGTGGCTAGGGCTAGAGGCAGAGCTGAGCTAGATTCGGCAACCGCCAACGCCCAAGACATTAACCTGACGGTACGCTACAGGCCCTCCGTGTTACCGGGGCAATTGGTGGAAATCCAAGACTCGTTTCAAGGTCAAAACTGGAGGGGTAAGGTTGTCAGCGTCAGGCATGTGGCAGACGGGCAGGCCTTGACTACTCAACTTTCGGTATTGAGAGCGCCTTAATGTCCAACATCACATCACTAAAAAAACTGCTATCAGGCCCAGCCGCCCCATCTAGTGGCGTGGTAATTTCATATACCAGTGGGAAGGTGACTCTGGCTACTACCCAAGGCTCACAAGAATTTCCCTACTCTGGCATACAGCCCCAGATAGGTCAGACTCTATCCCTAAAAGACGGGGAGGCCGTGGCCATAATACTGAGGCGCAACCTGCCCGATATTCACCACCTGTAGTCTCGTCTGGCCGGAGGTTCTAAGATAGCAGGGTCAATTGACTGTTTGACCTTAATTGCAATCTTGGAGACTACCCATGGGCACTACCCTGATCGAAAACCAATCTGAGCGTCCTGCGTTCACCATCCTTGATCAAGGCGCAAGCCTGCAAGGCGTGGACGCTAATACCTCAAACATCGCCGCAGCCGCCCAGTGGGTATCTGTCGAAGGCCTAGCCGATACCGAAGTGGCTCAGGTTCAAGTCCGTATCCACCCTAACGCAAGCTGGGAAGTGATGCAGGAACTCACCGGCACCCCTACCGTCAGCACTGGCCTCGTAGATCTTGAAGGCCGCTTGAACTTCGCTCGCGTTGTCGTGACCACCCCAGTTTCTGGTGCGGTTAAAGCCTTCGCCCAAAAGTAAGGAGTTGAACTATGGCTATTCATAAGCCTTTAGGATCAGGCGGTGGTGGTAACGCTATATCCACCGCACTGGTAGACGTACCTGCCGATGGCAACGAGTATGTGTTGAAGAACGGAGTTTGGACGATTGCTTCAGGCGGCGGCGGTGGCCCAGAAGTGACTAAGTTTGACATAGCCCTAGGTTCCCGAACTTTGCTGGGCGAGGTTCTTATCTCCGAGGCTGGGGACGTAGACTGGCTCTTACGATTGGAGAGTAAGCGTACCAACGGCGGTAGCTTTGGCCATACCTCCACCTTCCGTATTAACGCTTCCATACAGACAGCCGTCTTGGACTCGGCCCGCACCCTACCGGCCAAGCCTATGGACCCGATTTATAGCGTGTCTATGCTGCAAGGTAATACGGCCATGAACGGGGGCCTGAATGAGATTGTAGCGGCCCGAGATGATAAGCGGAGTTTAGACTTTGATGTGGTGATTGATGACCCAGACGCACCCTTCTCAGCTCAGAAAATGCAGCTATGGCTGTCCTGTTCTCCGGGCTCAAACGTAGGGGCTATAGGTTACAGGGGCCTCTTGTCTACTACCAAACACACCATTCCAGCGGGAGCATAACGACATGACTAAGGTGATACCGGTCAATCTGACCCAAAACTTATCCCAGATGACTTCGGCTGGCTCTATAACCTATGCGGGAGCCCCTTGGGAGCTTAATAGTACAGAGTTAGTCAGCCTAGGGGTCTGGGACAATAACAGCCAACATCCTGTGCGCCGATGGTTTGATACCTCACGCGGGATGCAGTACGCCCTTATCCACCCTAACTATTATGCGTCTGAGATGGCTTGGATTGTGGTGGAAGGATATGACCCCGCCACCCGAGCTAACGAATACGTGACTAATAAAGGGGGGCACACTACGGTATGGCGCACTGAGAACGATCCTATCTTCTTGCATCCGTTTCAGGTTGATGCAGGTAATTCGGCGGGTCTGGTAGGCGAGCTAGTATTGGAAGTTACGGTTGCTCGAAAGAATGACAGGGGAGCATTTACCCGCCGGTCTATTATTACCTTGACCCCTACCTACACCTTGGCCACCGACTACGCTAACAACTCCACTGGAATTACGTTAGCTGAGGCAGATGTAAAAATGCGTGGCTACGCGGGTACGGAGATGGCCCTCGCGGCTAACTTCGTGGGCAATGGCACCAACAAGCATTTCCTTGAATTAAGGCTAACCAATAATGAGGCGTCCTTTGACCAGATAGCCGCCGTTCGGGTGGTGTCCTGCAAGACTCGCGGATCTATGGTGGGCCCGTTCTACGCCAACGCCAGTATTCTGTCAGACTATGACCAATGGCCTAACATGAACAAGCCAGCCCGATCAGCAACGAGCCTGCATACCGCTTCCGGTAACGGAGGTCGATACCCCCATGCGGTAGGAATTTCATCCGCGACTCCTAAAGGGCTTTTTGCCGTAGGGTTCAGCGAATCTACCGCTACCCATGATAAGGCACTGGCCGTGGGTCTAGTATCGGTAGACTTTAACACTGGTGACGTGGTGGTGGCCTCCACCATTACCCACGGAACTACCCTAGTATCCGGCTATAACCAAGCAGGCCAAATTGGGTACTCTGACGTTAAGATGGCCCGAGTGTCGGAGGCCAAGTTTGCCGCCTTAACGGCTATAAACAACGGGGGCAGCAACAACTCGGATCTGGTACTAATGGGTGGCGGGGCCACCTTAAATGACCATACCGTAAACGACTCAGCCGCATTCACGGGTACTCCAGTGACTATAGCGCCTCAGCCTGCCTACGGTTCCTTTAGCCGAGGGGACTTCACTGTGGGGGGCATTGATGACGCATCCGAGACCGCATTGGTTCTTTGGGCCGAGCAGGATGCCGCTGGGTACTACGCTACGTCCACCGTCAAATACAAGCTGGTTAGCGGGGTGACAGGTACTCCGGTTGAGCGAGCAGCCGGTATTGTGTTGGCCGGTAAAGACCACCCTACTACCCCAGGTATCGGTAAGAAGATGGACGTTATCTGCTACCAGATCAAGCAGGTCTATGCGAAGAATGCCAACAACGAAGTGGTACTGATGGCCGCTTGGTTTGACGAGGATGAAACTCGGGTTGGTGGGGCGCAGCAATACAATAATGACCGCCAGTATATGCTGAGTGCCTGTGTCTTCAAGATCAATATGGTGACGTGGGAAGTGACCCACAAAATCACCAACATTGATTATCAGGACTGGGGCGATGACGTTAACGTGATTGTGCCTTATGAGAACGGGGCTTCGGATGCAGATCCCGTGATGGTATACCTATCAGCCACTGAGGCATCTGACGGAGACAATGACCTTACCTATGTATTCCGAGGGTATGTTGACCCTGTAACTTTAGACCTTGTGTCGGTGCTGGGCGATGTCAATTTTGGGAGGTCTCTAATAGGCGGGGGTGTAGGCACTACCGATTATTACGGCGGCACTATGACAGACCAGCATGTATTCCTGTCTGGTTCTGGAAGGCCTATGTCTAGCGGATGGTTGTCTAATATGACGGCTTGGCCCCATCAATCCCCCCTTAAGAGCCAAGAGGAAAACATGAATAGAGTACCCCTCTATCAGGCCAGCATGAAAACTCGGAGCATCCACCCAACGTATGACGAGGTGTTTTACAATACGGTGGTGTCTCTGGGACAAGGCTTCTTTTATGACCATGTGGCCGTAATTGGCATGAACAACGACCATGTTAATGGGCGCACTATCGAAGTGTTAGTGCTAGACAAGAGGACTTCAGCATGATCCAGCAACGAGTAGTTTTTATGGTAGCTACGGGGGCCATTGTAGGCCTCGCGGCTGATACCACGGTAGGGGAGGGTATGGCTCTATCTAAGCCCTTCGATAAGCCTCGCACCCGTAAGGAAGGGGAAAGCTGGGACGCTTATAAGATCGTAGACGGGCACCTGATGCCGGACATGACCCATGATAAATGGACTGAGGCCCAATGCTGCAAGTTTGACCGGTTGATGGCCCAGCGTAACGAAGGTGAGCCCCTCCGCAAAAGATTGTAAGACCCGCAACTAGGGTTTGATCTTAATTGCACAAAGGCTCACTTCGGTGGGCCTTTCCTTTTTATGGCCGAGGCACCAGAATAAGACCATATTCTGAACTCAACAATGGAGGGGTGACGTGGCCGACCTCAATGATATTTTTAGAGGTGACAGCAAGAGCTTCAAAGTCACTTTCAAGGACAAGTATAAGCAGCCCATACCATTGTTCGGTTCTGAGCTGTGGATGACTGCCAAGGTCGAGGACACCGACCCCGACGAGGACGCCATATGGCAGCGGCGGCATGTGTTCCCAGACAATGATGAATCCTTAGCCGGTATCGGCTACATAACTCTTAGCCCTTCTGACACTGACGTGGAGGCCGGAATCTACCAATATGACTTCCAGCGCGTGGTACCCGGTAGTCCGCCTGACGTGAAGACTCTGGCTAAGGGTCAGATCCGCGTAGTGCAGGACGTTACCCAGAGTAACGCTTAAGCATGAGCGATGAAATCGTCTTTCAGGTTGAGGAGATAACCCTCGCCGTTACTATAGCCGAAGCAGATCCGCTTGAGTTTCAAGTGGTCGAGCAGACATTGGAGTTCTCCACGGTAGAGGATTGCATCAATGTTACGGCGGGGGGTGACGCGGAGCTGATATTCCTTCAGACCGTTGACGAGATAATATTTGAAGTCCAAGAGGTGTCGGTAGGCGGGGCGGGGCAGACCGTTGTCGTGCAGACCCAACCGGCACCGGGGCAAGTACAGGTACAGGCCGAACCGTCTGAGGTGGATCTTGTTAACCTCGGAGACTTCCAATCGGTAAAGTGGTATCTGGTCATTTCAAACCCGCTGGCTGGGACGTTTCTGGCCACGGAAATCAGTGCAGTGCATAACGGAACTACGGTGCATTTCACGGAGTATGGCACCATAGGAGATGCCATAAACTACGAAGTGGATGTGACTATCGAAGGCGGAGGTCTCAGACTAAACGTGATAAATGGGGAGACTGATCCGCTGGACGTATCGGTAGTCAGGATTCCGGTTTCTGTTCCATTAACTGCATAGGAGATAGCCCTCATGGCTAAGTCTTTTTTTAGAGCCGGTAAAGGCTTACAGATTGATAATGTTGTTTTCCTTGGAGGCGCTGGCGCTCCCAATGGTGGTGACGCCGATCTCGTAGGTATTGGCTCGATTTACCTTAACGAAACGAATGGTAGCCTCTACCAGAAGATCGCTGCCGGTTCAGGCCCCGAGAAGTGGGAGAAGAAAGCCTCTCAATCGGATTTGGACGCTATCTCTAGCGCCACGTCTTGGTTAGAGCCTGCCGACATCCACGACGAGACCACTCCGACTCTGGCGGCTGCTAAGTCGGACATGGATACCGATGACGACATTGACGGCGTGGCCGTTACTGCCGGTATGCGTATCCTGTTCTCTGGATTGTCCGGCGAGAACAACAACGTCTACGTTGTATCGGGTAGCACCGGCGCTTGGACCCTGACAGAGGACGTTAACACGGCCACTGCTGGAGACACCTTATACGTGTCGGGCGGCACCCATGGTGGGCACCGTCATACCTACAACGGCACTATCTGGGTACAAACAGATCAGGCATCCTCTGATGAACTTGGCTACCTACGCACGTTTGTAGGTAAAGTGGCGTCGGGTACAGAAACCCCTGATTACACCAGCGTCAACTACATCCTTGATGGGGATTCCCTCGTCACTGCGATGTCGAAGCTGGATGCTCAGATCAAGGCGAACGCCGATGCTGCTAGTGCCAACGGTTCAGCGATTACCTCACTGCAATCTACGGTAAGCACCAACGGGTCAGCCATCTCCTCTATCCAGAGCGAGCAGTCAACCCAGAACACCAACATCAGCAACAACGCCTCGGCAATCACTACCATCCAAGGTGAGCAAACCACGCAGAATACCGCGATTGGTAACGCTCAATCAGACGCTACGACTGCCCTGAACCGAGTAGGCAATACCGCTGACTATACCAGCAACAATACGGTGGTAGACGGGGATACGGCGGCGGCGGCTATCGGCAAGTTGGACGCTGAGCTGGGTGCCCGTATCAAGCGCGTGACTTCAACCAACGTGACAGCCGCCACCTCTGTGGACTCTGTTTCGGTTGATTCGGTATTCGCGGTTGAGTGGTTGGTGACTTGCTCCAAGACGGCTGATAAGTCTGACCGTGAAACCCTGAAGATTGTAGCGGTTCACAACGGTGACGCGGCGGCTGATGCTAACGCGGTTGACTGGACTGAGTACGCTCGACTGGATGTAGGTAACACCATCGCTGGTTTGAACTTCGATGTTACCGTAAGTGGCACGGGTGTCGGCCAAACCATGAACTTACGTATCAGCTCCACGGATGCGGTTGATGTTAGTGCGGTTCGGATCGCCAGCTAATGGAAAACTTTGACCGAGCGAATCGGGTACGCGGAATAAGCCTACTGGACGAGGTGGGCCTCTTTGGAGGCACCGCCACGCCCTCGGCGGCTGATGATGGTACTTGGCCCCTAGGCTCCTTGTATCTGCAAACGGGGGGAGGCACCTATAAGAAGACGGGTATGCCCAACCTATACACAGAACTTGGAGCCGTAGGCGGCGGAGCAGGAGGTGGCCCTCTGAGTCACTTAGACCTTTACCTGACTACGCCCAGCATCAACATTGATGCTGGGTGGACTGATGTAGTCTGGAACGGGGTAAGGATGCAAACCGACCCGCCATTCACTTGGACAAACCCTGGGGCTGAAATAACCTTTCAGACCTCGGGACACTTTCTGGTAGCAGCTTCTGTTTCTACCGATATAAGCGCGGGAACCGTCCGGTCAGAATCCCACATGCGCGTGATGCTGGACACCGGAGCCGGTTACGCCGAAATCGCTGGCTCTCATAAAGCCATGTATAACCGGACGACAACCCAAGGCGGGGCCAACGCGACCTCCGTATTCCTTGTGATGGCCGTGGCCGGTGACAAGATAAAGGTGCAGGCCCAGCGGTCTACAGGCACCAGTAACATCATCCTCCATGAGGACGGGTGCAGCTTTACCTCCATAGAAATCACGGCCCCCAAAGGTGATACGGGCGCTGCCGGTACTGATGGCATTGACGGCATTGACGGGGCAGACGGTTCGATATGGCTGACCGGCACTACGGTGCCTAGCGATGTGATTGGGTCTGATGGAGATCATTACCTAAGAACAGGCACCGGCGATGTCTATACCAAGGCGGCAGGTACGTGGGGGGCCATAATCGGCAACCTGCAAGGGCCAGCCGGTGGCGGCGGAATAGCCGAGGGGCCAGTAGATGGAAAGTCCTATATCCGAAAGGACGCGGCATGGCAGCGCGGGGCAGACTTTGAGGACATCCGAGTTCAAAACGGATTCCCTAATCAGTCGGATTCCCTAATCAGTTTCGTGGATGGTACCCGCACCATGACCATAGCGCCCACGGGTGCTAGTTTTAGTTTCTGGGCGGGGGGCACCAAGTTCACCAAGACGGCGGCGGAGAACCTTCAGATCACCAACACGCAGGGCGACCACTACCTTTATTACGACACGACTGGAACCCTGCAAGTCACCAACACGTTCTCGCTGGCTATCATTGACGACTTCGCATATGTCTGTGCAGTGCATTGGAACGCCACAGATGGGGTATCTATTTACTTCGGTGAGGAGCGCCATGGTCGAGGAGATAACGAGTGGCATAAATGGGCCCACACGACACTGGGCACTCAATGGGTGGCCGGACTAGACCTGACCGGTATTACCTCGGGTGGGACGGGCAACTCAGCCGCAGACGCACAATGCTCCGTGGTGGCCGGTGCTATCCGTGATGAGGACATCCACCTAGCCATACCGGGAGCTTCTGGGCAGGTTCTATCCCCAGCGGCACAGATACCACTGCTGTATCGGGATGGCGTGTCTGGCAACTGGCGCAAGATAGCAGCCACCAATTACCCGATTACTACCACTGGCACCGGCCTAGCAGCTTGGAACCGGTACAACGGGTCAGCTTGGCAGCTCGCCGAGGCCAGTCATAACAACTTTGTGCTAGTCCACCTAATAGCGTCCAGCGACAAGCGCCACCCTGTAATAGGAATTATCGGGCAGGCTGAGTATACGTCTAGGGCTTTGGCCGAGTCGGGTGCCAACGATGAATTGCACACCCTAGTGCTGGGGGCTCTGGATGGCACCATCACGGAATGGAAGGCTATCGCCACCTTGATATTCCAGACTGCCAACAACAAGACCAACGCGGTCAAGTCTTCGATTGAGCCTACAGAGAGCGGCGGCGATTACGTTGATTGGCGGGTGAACTCTCTGGCCTCTAGTGGGGCGAGCGCGGGTATCAGTGACCATGGGATGCTGGCAGGCCTGTCTGACGATGACCATACCATCTACCATACGGATGCCCGAGGGGATGCCCGATACGATACTAAGGCCCAAGTCTCTGCCAAAGTCACCTACGAAACCTTGGCAGCAAATGGGGACATCGGTACTGGTGCCACCCAAGTAGCCCAAGGGGATCATGAGCACTCGCTGTCTGCCCTGTCCTTCTCCCGAGCCAAGATTGTGGCTCAGTCTGGCAGCAGCTCTATCCCAAATGACAACACTACCCCCACGGTCACTGAAGGCACGGAGATATTCGCGGCTACGGTGGCTATGGATATGGCCGACCATGAGATCCATATCACGGTGAGCGTCCAAGGCGAATGCGACAACAACGATATTGGTGCTCTGGGGATAACCGTATTCCGAGATAGCACCTGCATTGGTGGTTCCATGGCGCTCTATAACATCAAAGATCCGGGGGAGGGTTATGGGCCTCTGGCGGCGAATATCGTGGACGCTCCGGGGGACATGGCCAACCATACCTACTCGGTTCGGGTGGGATCGGTAGGCGGTGGGACTTGGTATATAGGCAGGACAAAGACGGCTAGATGGAATGGAGCTTTGTCTGATGGTAGCTGGGTAACACTTATGGAGATAATGCCGTAATGCACTTTCAAGCACCGGACTATGTTGAGGCCTTGGCCAGATATCATCCTATGGTGGCCTACCATGCCATTGGGGATTACCCAGTGCCTTATGAGAGTATTGACTTCGAGCAGGGTATGGTGTCCAAGCAGGAGCTTACCTCTAATATCCTGATGCTGGCCAAGGAGCGGCTGTCTACCCGCACTAGGGCTGACGCTGAGGCGGCAAGGGTGAGGATCACCACCATGATCCTAGGCACTTCTGACCCTCAGCAGCTTAAGTCCTATGAGGTTAAATATGCGGAGGCTTTGATCTTAATGTCAAACCGGTTCGCTCCTAGTACCCAGATTGAGGCTGAGGCGGTTATTACCGGCGAGAATGTCCTAGCACTGGCCCAGATGGTGAAAGCCCAGTATGAGGCTGTACAGAACGCCCTGAAGCCGCATTACGGAAGGATAGACGGCCTACGCCGTGTTACGCTGACCCAGATACAAGCAGCTACCGCCCTGTCTGATCTGGTAACTTTGCCTGATGTTAGTTGGGGTGTGTGATGGCCAAAGTGACCTTGTGTTTTTCAAAGAGCCGTAGTCTAGGCTCAGCACTGATCCGCTGGTTCTCATGGGGCAGCTATAGCCATGTGGACTTCGTTACTCAAGACGGGCGACTGCTAGGCGCTCGCATGTTTGGCGGGGTCAAGGTGAGGAGCTATGACTCCCTGCATGGATCGCCACGAGAGCACCTGTCCTTTGAGGTGCCAAGTCAGGGGGAGGCTGACGCTATCTTGAAATCTGCCTTCGACAAGGTAGGCCAGCCCTATGACTGGATGGGCATCATCGCAATGCCCTTTAGATCGTCATGGCAGCACCGGTCTAAGGTGTTTTGTTCAGAGTATGTGGCTCAACATTGTCGGGCTCGCGGAGTCGTCCTACAGGCTAGGGTGGCGGATCATAGGCTCACCCCCCGAGATCTAAGAATGTCACCCCTGCTAAATTGATTTTTCTAAGCTGTGGTTTTTATTAAGCAGACCCTTCAAAATCCTCCATTACAGAAGTGGGGGATTTTTTATGAGCGACCAGATAGATGTAAAGAATGATGGGCTGACCATCGGCTGGAAGCTAGTGGTTATGGTGGCTTTTTTGATGTTGGCTTTTTATGTATCGAACATCGTGGCACCGATAAAAAGCGAATATGACCTTCTAGTTCAAAAGTATGAGGTGTTAAACTCCACTGTGAAGAAGCAGCAGGACATAATCACCAACCTGATGCACAATGACATTAAGGAGAACACGAACGGGGCATCCAGAGAGTCAAGATTGATAGCTCTTGAGATCGAGCTTAGATCTGGAGTAGATGACCGGTGGCGTAGAAAGGACGCTAAGGAAGCGCATGATGAATTGAAGGCCAGCATCGCCAAAGTATCGGACAGATTACAGGCCCACTTAATTCAGCATTCAAGCAACAAATAAGGGGGCGGGGTCATGTGCCTTAAAACTCAACTAGACGATGGGGCATTCTTGGTGTTGAACTGGCTTAAATATGTAGACCTGACGGGTGCAGTAGTCGTTATTTTTGCTTTCGGTATCGTGGTAGGTGAGTTGCATCATGATAGTGTTCAACAGGCCTCCAAGATACTGACATACTTAGCCTCGGCGGTAGCCATTGTGTTTGGGTTGGCCACGCTTTACTTCACGCAATATGACCAGAGGCGCAATAGGAACTTTCTGTTGATAGCCGTGGTAGCCTTCACGGTGGTGTCCAACATCGGCCACGCCATCCAGTATTTCAACCACACGGTAAACGACATCCTGTTCAGCTTCGGGTCAATGGTGGTAGCCACCTATCTGATGATTGGGGCACTGCGAGGATATCGAATGTGTAAGCGTAAGGAGCAAGGCCAGTGATCATCATTTCCGCAGGGCATCATGCTAAAGCCAAGGGCGCGTGTTGTGACGGGATCAGCGAATATCCCCTCAGTATGCAGTGGGCTGATGCTCTCTCCGAGCAACTGGACAGCATGATCATTCCCAACGGAGTGATTCCCGCCGGTACGCTAGGCACCAAGGTCAGCACCATTAACAACATCTGTGTAGACACCAAGGTGAAGCTGGCTATTGAGATCCACTTCAACTCGGTAGCTGGGGGCGGGGCGCATGGGTCAGAAACCTTGTATTGTCCCGGTAGTAAAGGCGGCAAGGCGGCGGCGGAGTTTATCCAGAAGGCCATGGGCAAAGTGATGGGCCCTGACCGAGGCGTGAAGGAGGGTTGGTATCAGATGAAGGTGGGCGGTACGCCTGACTATTTCCTTAAGGCCACAGCCTGCCCTGCCATTATCATTGAGCCGGAGTTTATCCAGAACCACCTGATCATGGCGGAGAAGAAAGATGACTGCATCCAAGCCATCGCCCGAGGAATTGCAGCCTACCTCGATAGTATCAAATCTCCATTCAGCCGATAGGGTCATAAGGGCCCTTTTTAAGCCCCTGTGGACGGTGTTGCATGAAGGCCACCTAATCCGCAGGGGCGTTCTGTTCTTCGTGCTGTACTTAACGTGGACGTGCTACGACTACATCTTTGATTTGTTGCAGGCCGGTAAACCCCTAGACGTGAACCTAGCCGCTGTCATAGCCGCGATACTGACACCGGTGAGTGGCTTGCAAGGATTAGCCATAAAGTTTTATTCTGATGGCCGCAGGCAACACAACGCTGACCAGAGGGAGCAAGAAAAGAGTGGGCTTTAAACTTTACGGAATCTTGGGTTTGATCTTGATTGCAATGGCCGGTAGCGGTTATGCAGCATTTTCCCATCTACAGTCCGAATTGGTCATCACTCAGTCTAACCTGATCCGCGAATCCATAGCCCGAGCATCTGCTGAACAGCGCCTCGCCACGCTGGAACAGCATCAGGGCAAGCTGGAGGAGGTCGGGGCCTTGCTGCATAAAGAGCTTGAAGCTACGCGAGTGGCACAAGATAAAGCTCTAGCTGTGTTTGCAGGCCACGACCTTGGGCGTCTGATGCTGGCAAAGCCTGCATTGATAACCACCAGACTTAAAGAGGCTTCGGTTAAGCTATGGACAGACGTAGAGAAGACCAGTATGGCGAGCTTAATAGAAACTCCCCAGTGAAATTTATAGCGGTCGGAACCTTAGGGCTTTGGGCGCTGATCGCTCTGATAGCCCTAGCGGCACTGTCCGGCTGTGCAACCAAGGAGACCCAGATCAATGTCCAAGCCTCAACTACCTTGGTATGCCCTGAGCCACCACCCGTGGACACTATCACTACTCGACCCACGCCGCCTGAAGTTATCATTGATGGTGATGGTCTGCCTTGGATTGGCCTCGCCCCTCGTTCCTATGAAAATCTGGCAACCAACATCCAAGCAATGCTCAAGGCAATAAGGCAGCACAAAGCCCGAGGGGATTATTATCAGGCCTGCATAGACCTAAACAAAGACATCAACAACCGTGAACAAGGAAGCTGAGTTGGCTCGCCGGTTTGCAATAGCCAGAGTCCAAGCATCCAGAAGGAGGCAGATTTATGCCCTTGACCAACATATTAGAACTGGTACGTGCCCCTCGCTGGGTAGTAGCTCTCGTAACCGCCGTGACCCTAGCTGTACCGACTGCCTTTACCTTGGATGCCAGATATGCCCACGCCGAGGATCTGATGGAGAGGCAAGAGCAGACCCAGTATGACTTTGGGCAGGCCTTGATTGAGATCCGCATTGAGCAGGCCGAGCAGCAATTGGAGATATTTAAGTGGAAGGAGGCAAACGGGGAAGCTATGGACGGGTATGACTTGTTCCGCTATGGGAACCTGAAAAATACAAGGGACTCGCTGATTAAGCGGCAAGAGAAGCTGGACGCCCACTGGCAAGCTCGGCAACTACGGCAGCGCTCTGGATCATGGTGGTAATATTAACGGTACTCACCCTTTGACAATCTGATCAAACTTAGGCAATATAGGAGGCCATACAGCAGCACCCACGGAGGGCGACAAAATGAAAGCAACCATCCCACAGCTTAAAGCCAAGATCAAAAAACTGTCCGAGTGTACCGGCCTTGTCTTAACTACCAGCAACCCCTATTGGGCCAATGAGAAGCAGCTTGGCTATATGCAGGACGCCTATCAATCAGTAATACGGGAAGGCAACGAAAGCCCTGATCGTAGATATACCCCTACCCCTAAGCAGATCGAAAGCCTAGACAACTGGTTCTTCGGCCTGAAGCAGAAATACTTACATTAAGTGTTAAGGAGCTACCATGCTTGAATTAGCATTACGGGCGAAGGTGCCTATGCTGGCGGTCACATCTACCGACACACTGAACGCGGGGGCCGTATTGCAGGCCTTGGCTCAGTCCAGCAAAAAGGTCACATTCAAAGCCGACCTGACTGTGAAGGCAGTCGAGAACACCAATTTTACCTACATACTGACAGGCCCTATTACTGATCAGGCAGACACCCTTGAGGAGGTTTATCGTGCCGCCGAAGCTGAGGACAAATGCGTGATCTTCCTAAACGCCGAAGTTGAATCTACGCTGCTGCTAGATTGCGGCGAGATCATGGTTCCTAGGGCCATGGTTCAGGCTTACTTGTCATCCCTTGGCATCCTGTCAGACCAAGACCTAGCGGATGTCCTGCTTCTGTTAGGGGGCGTGACGCTGAAGGAGGTAGATGATATCTGCCGCCTAACCATGGCCAGAGATCAGAGCCTATCTCCGCGTGGGGTGTCGGAGACCCGCAGGCATCTGGTAGGGGGTACTAGGGGGCTGATGCAGATAGATACCACCAGCTCGTTCTATGATGCCCCTGTCTTTCTGGCTGACTATGTGGATGGCAACGCGGCCTTCATGCTGGGAGAGGACGATAGGCTACGCCCTAAGGGCCTGATGTTTACCGGTATACCCGGAACTGGCAAAACTGAAGGGGCCAAATATATAGCCCAAAAGTGGGGCATCCCGCTATACCATTTGGACATCGGAATGATGATGGGCAAGTGGGTTGGGCAGTCTGAGGAAAACCTGAGGACAGCCTTGGCTCGGGTAGACAGGGAGGAGCCTTGCGTGATCTTGCTGGACGAGGTTGAAAAGGTCTTTACCCAAGGCGATGACAGCGGCGTAGCTACCCGTATGATGTCTCAACTGCTCTGGTGGTTGCAGGAGCATAGCAGCCGCGTGTTCGTGGTTATGACCTGCAACAACAAGGACGCCATACCTGATGAACTTTACCGCCCCGGACGCATTGATGACACGTTCTGGTTCGGAGGAATGACCACCTTTGCTAATGGTATTTCACCTAGCATAGAGACCTTTTTGTTCGGCGTGTTGGAGGCTTGGGACTACGGCTATATGCTGGATCATGAATATGACGAAAGCATCCAAGAATATATAGAGCAGCGCATGAACGACACCAACAACCTGAAGACTGTTCCTCAGGCTTATCTGGTGCAATGGGCTAAAGAATGGGTAAAGAAGTATATTTGACAATCGTCTTAAACCTAGGCAACATCAGCCGCTTAGGCAAACAGTAGCACCCATGGAGGGTACAAGCATGACTCAGGCACTTAATATTGAAAAAGCAGATTGGATGGTAGGCACCAACGGCGGGAAAGATTATGTCGTAATAGCCAGAGAGCAAGGTATAGCCCTTGGTATCAAGGTGGTCGAAGAATCAGGAGGCGGGGTGGCTTGCTTTGGCGTCCGTATCCGTGCAGCCCTTGACCCTAACCCACCGGCGGATCAACCGCTAATAATCGTCCCTGACGTAGCCAAGCAGGCAGACAGTATCTTTCCTATCGAATATACCAAGAAGGACTATGACCGTAGTTCAATTGGCATCGTGGCCCAAGGGCCGTTACCGCCCACGCTGGAAGACTTCAATAAGATAGTCAGCAGCAAGGCAGGCACCGGGACTATGCGAGCCACCATCATCGGAGAGCTGTCTAAGATTGAGACCAAGCTGCTCTATACCCTAGAGGACATTGCAGATTGGGTTATGTCGGGCGTAGCCGAAAAGGTCGATCTTATCCGTCACAACGTATACCCCAACGAGATGCAGCAAGCAGGCAAGACGCCTGAAAAAGGTAAGGTCGTGTCCGTAGACTTTGGCCAAGGCAAGACCAAGCACTGAATGGTATCTGCCCGTAGCTATCAGGTTGCGGGTTTTTTATTGTCTTGGGGGCTTGGGAATGGCAGTAGAGTTTGTAAGGTGGGTAATGGCCCACAGCCCTGTCCAGCGCGGGGAACATGCAGTATTGCTGGTATTGGCTGAACGCGCTAATAGGAAGACCGGCGTAGCTTGGCCATCAGTGACCTTAATTGCACATGAATCAAAACTAAAAAGACGATGGGCTCAGGAATGCCTAAAGCGCCTCCAAGGCCGTGGCCTGATCGAAGCAAGGGGACGAACCGCCTACGGTGTAACCAAGTACGAGCTGAAGTTTAAGGCTGAGGCACTGACTGCACAGGGGGGGTGCATTCCAATGCACGGGGGGGTGCATTCAGATGCACAGGGGGGTGCAGTCCTATGCACCTTAACCGGAATAGAACCGGAAACAGAACCGGAAGTTAACCAAGGGGGCTCCGCCCCGTGTTTACATCAGGAGGTATCAGACTTGGGAACAGCGAACGATATAGCGGTGGGATTTAAAGACAACCCTGACTCTGCAAAAGATGGGAAGCGGGAATCAGTTAATAAGACCCTGCTGATGGATTTCCAATACTTATGGAATACCCTGTCAACAGAGTGTGGGCATTATGAGTTCGCACCTTTATGGGTAGCCAAGCGCGAAGGGGCCTACATAGGCCAATTCATTAAGAGCTGTCCTAAAGGCCGAAGCAAAGACGTGTTCCGGGGCGTGATGGAAGACTGGTGGGGCTATTGCCTGCATGTAGGCAACGCTCAAGGCCTAACTAAGAAGATCCTACCTACCAAGCCTCAAGTGAAGTTTATGGCTCGCTATGGGGCTGAGGCTGTAGACTACATCTTAAGCAACGGTTTTGAGCCTAAGGCAACAACAGAAACCAAGGCCATCACAAAAGGTCAGCAGCATAAGAACGCTGTAGATGACTACCTAGCCATGCTAGAAAAGATGACCGGCGGTAAGGAGGGTTGATCATGACAACAACCACGCTACCAGATGGCGTCAGTCAGGCCATGGTAAATCACCTGACAGCGAACGCTAAGTATTACGCCCACAAGATCCTGATTCCAGAGCATCATCAGCGGCTAGTGCAAAACCTCGCCTCAGTGGCCCAGACAGCGCATATACCGCCCCAATACATCTACCGGTACTCCATGGCTGACCATTGCACTCAGGCCGAGCTAGATTGGGTCAGGACGCTGCATAGCCATGAGGACGAGGATTGTGCTGGTCTGATCTATGAGGGTAAGCAGCCTAAGCTGGATCAAAGAATGATGACCATGGCCGGAGCATTCATTAGAAATTATATTGACGCTCGGGTATATCCTGTTCAAGACATCGTGCAGATGCTTAAGCGCGGGAAAAAGCCGGAAGGTACTATCATCCTAGTCCCTAACTTTTTCCTTACTAAAGAGAACGGGGGCCATGTAGCAACTTGGGAAGTGTCTGCTCTGTTGGGGTGGCTCTATGACCGCTATGGGTCAAGTCAGCAGACGGTGCTCTATGTCCAATCATTGACAGCGGTTGAGCAGGAGTATGGCACCAGTTTTAAAGACCACATTGACGAGCATTTTCAGAAGCTCTAAGGAGTAGCAATGGGCGCAGGTATGGACTACCTCGCGGCGATAGTGGCCAGCGGGGATATGAAAGCTATTCTGGGACAGAAGATGCCTGAAGGCGTTTTTAGACCCTCAGAAGAAG
>Ga0102814_10000207_pt1 | contig 42982 bp, 25 predicted proteins | sample ColrivemetaGS741_FD_79112 | JGI IMG/M metagenome (GOLD analysis project Ga0102814, IMG submission 79112) | Estuarine microbial communities from the Columbia River estuary - Flood tide ETM metaG S.741 | ecosystem: Environmental > Aquatic > Marine > Intertidal zone > Estuary | place: USA...
CATCAAATCTTGTAATATCTTCTGTAGTTAATGAATGTCTCAAATAGCATCTCTCCATGCCATTATAACAGTTCTCTTGAAAAAATTGAATAGCATCATCAATAAGATCATCAACTTGATCTACATCAACATTGATTTCTAATACTGGTGCTCCTAATTTTCTCAGACAGTAATTAGTAAACTCTGTCCTAGATGCTGGTTGAGACATCCTTACAACCTACTTTTTAAGTATTTATGTTAGTAATTATTCTGCTGGTAGAGGATCAATAAACATAAAGGTAGATCTCATGCTCCTCCTATATTGTTCGTTCGTAGTAATATCTATCATCTCCGTAACTTCAGAAGGTGGTGTTGGAAATGTTAACGGAAATGTATCTCCATTTGGGAGATCTCTTAATGCTTGTCTCCAATCTTTAAACTCTTGCGATAAACTAGTTTCACACTCGATACTTTTAATCACTAAAACATCAGACATTTCTAAAGATTCGTTTCTAATTTCTCTCACTGAATCATATCTTAAGAGTTGTTGATTGGCATCAAAAGGAACTGTAATTGCATCCCATTCCGATTGAGATAATTGAACAACCCCTGCTTCTGTAGGTTGATCTGTGATATCATAGTCGTCAGAAGCAGTACATAAAAAATAGGGAACAACACCATCATCCATTTCATGAAGGATAGTTATACCACCAAAATTTGGTGTTTTATACTTATGTCTTTGTTCTGAAAATGTATCTACATCAACTGCTCCAATGCCTGTATCTACATGAGTTAAATGAATTTTAATATACATGGGTTTAATTTAATTTTAATGCAAAGAATGTAGAATTTGTCGTTAAGGTAAAAAGAGAACTAGATCCCCCACTTATACGTCTTCTTGACACTGCTAATTGATCATTGGCAGATAAATCTAATATAATAGAACAGTTTGCTGAACTGTCATAATGATTATCACTATTAGAATTACCTCTAATGTAAGTGTGTCTAACTTCATTTCCAATTACACTACCATTTACAGTAATTTCAAATCCGTATACAGTTCTTAATGTTGCAGTTGTTCCACTAAAATTTATATCAAGATTATATCCAACTAAGTACCTCCCATTAGTTGCTACTTGAATATGATTAGTTGTAACAGAACCAGAACCTAACGTAAAAGATACTTGATTATCTGTAGTAGTATTTAACCAACTAGTTAATTGAGACGGAGTAGTGCTTGTTCCTAAAGATGTCTGTAAAAGATTTACTTTATAGCACTCTGTTGTTTCGTTGCTACCACCTCCACCAGATGTAGGATAATCCTGCCAAGTTGGAGCACTACTAGTTCCATTGGAAGTTAAGTATTGACCATTAGATCCTTTTGATCCGTTTCCATCAATGATAGGACCTTGTAAAATTAAATCATCGTTTATGATACTGTTTGGTTTTAATAATGCCATAATTAGGTATATGATTTTACTTTAACTATTGAAATGGAACTTTTAGATGCATCCAAAACAATATTGCTACTGGTTGCACTAGCATCTTTTTGGAATAAAATACTAATTTGTTTACCCGAATCTAATCTAAGTATGGATTGAAAATTGGCAGTAGATTCTCTATGTTCCGATACTCGTCTGATATAAGTATGTCTACATGTATCTGAAATTCCGACTCCATCAATTGCCAACCTATTTTTTACTGTTGGTCGTCTTCCTGAAGTGCAAGAATAATATAAACTTACTGTAATTAAATAAAATCCATTAGATGGAACTGTTATTCTAGTTCCATTATTAGTCCAAGAAGCACTGTTAGTTGTAAACACATTACTTGTGTTCATCCATGCTAATTCTGTTTCTGATGTCACAAATGGATCTGGGTCAGCGACACCTGTTCCATTGAACTGACAATAACTACTTATTGGAGTAGTAGATCCTCCTCCACCAGCACCAGAAACAGATACCCATTTTGTAGTTCCTCCAGTACTAAGTAATACTTGACCCGAAGTTCCTGCTGAACCAGTGCTATCTAACAGAGGTCCATCTAGTTCCAGAGATCCATAAATTTTTGTTTCATTTAGATTTGCCATGATTTTATTTTAATTGTATTATTTCAATAAAACTAGAATCTTCTGTTAAGTTTGAATCAGCATCACTGTCATTTCTGCCTGTTGTGTGTTCTAACCATTGAACTGATACTAAATCTCCAGTGTTTAATTCCATTAATGTAGATTGATTTGAACTAGTGCTCCCATGTCCACTAGTTGATCTTAGATACGAATGTGCTGCAACATATTCATTTGGAGTTCCATTGATTGCAATTGCAACTTGAGGTCCTAATCGATCATTGGTGGTAGGATCAGTGGTCAATTCCCAATTTACATTTATTAAATACAGTCCGTCATTATAAACTTCAATCGTTGAAGTTGTTACTGTCCACGAACCACTAGAAAATACTGGTGTTGTATTTAGCCATGTTGGTGTAAAATATGTATCATTAGCATCAGTATTGTCTATACTACTATTTGAACTAGTGTTACCAACACATTTTATATAAGGTAATGTTGCTGCAGCACTAACTGATGGAAGTTTTGGTCGTAGTGCTATTGTATATCCTTTGTGTCTATCTGATGAATTCCCAGTGAAAGCAGGTGGATCTTCCGATCCTGCTACAAATTGTTGTTTTCCTGATATAGCAATTGTATTACCACCAACATCCACACCAGAAGTACCTTCATCCTCAAATATTTTTATACGCTCATAACCATCTGGTGGATTGATTTGTTCTGCTACATTATCATCATCTATGATACCAACAGAAAGAATTAAACATCCATCAGTAACAGTAGTAATTGAAGGAGAATTGGGCAATCCAGAAGATGCTGCATTTTGAACAGCATTTACATCAAATGGAGTCGAGGTATCTACACCTCTAAATGCAACCAGAATATAGGTGGGATTATCACCGTCTAAACCTGATGCTGTTTCTGATGTTCCGGTAGCAATTTTATAAAATGCTGAACTATTTGGATCGTCATCATTATCAGGTTGATTTCCTAATCCTGGAATTGCAGTCCATCCTCCAGATGGAGCATCTTGACTATCCTCATCCTCAGCTCCAAAAAATAAAACTAAGTCACCTACAGCAATATCGGAGATGGTAACTGAACTCGGATCCGCAGATGTTGTTTTATCTAGATTAACTATAGCAATACCTCCAAAATCCCACACCGTTTCTGTTCCAGTAGATTTTAACAATCCACCAGAAAATCCACTAAAATTTTTGTTATCAATTAAAGATCCATTGAGTCTTAAGTTTCCAACTGCCTTACTTGGTTTCAAATTTGCCATAAATTAAAAATTATATTTCCAATTGTAGATATTTATATTCCATATCTATCTTTATTTACATTAAAGTTTTGAGTAATTTCAGATACAGATAGTGCCTTGCCTGGATACACCCTAACAATTGAAATAAATCCAAGATACTCTCCACGATAAGTGCCAAATTTATCACATATACCTATACCAAGTGTGCCGTTTGATTGACCAAGAGTTCTCATATTACTCATAGTAGCAACAGAAGTTTTATCGACATAAACTGTTCCTGATCCAGAGTTCACAACTAATACATGCTGATGCCATACTTGAGTTGTTGGATTTGAACTGTAATCTACTTCTATTTCTGTACCAGAGGTATTTTTATAAACTATACTATTGTATCCAAATAAGAGACCATTATCATTACCAGAACCACTATTCCAATCATCTTCGGCAGAGTTTGTCCAAAAATTTCCACCTGAAAATGGATTTGCCGCAGGTGCAGATGTGGAATCATAATAGTTCCATACCTCAATAGTATAAGTACCTCCTAAAGTAATTGCAGTATTAGGAAGAGATACATATCCTCCTATTGAATCAAATCCTGGTCCATCTGTCCAATCAAACCAACCATTAGAATTATATACTACTTCAGAACTATTAGTTATAGTGCCATTATTACTTTCTCCACTTAGATCACTCCAAGTAGTTCCACTACCAGAATAAGAACTACTATTCAGTGCATCTAAATGTAATTCTAAGTTATCTGTAACTAATGTTGAAGCAGGTACATAATCTTCTGTGAATGGAGATAATAGTTTAACAACACTATTGTAAATATTTTTTATTTCTAAATCATTTAGAGCAACACTATAAACCATTACGTTGTCTATAACCCCAGTCAAGTATGCCTCAGACGTTTCATGTTCTGCTCCTCCAATTGAAACATTATTAGCACTACTTGTATTAATAGCAAGTGAAGGATTGTCTGTAGTTAGAGATGTTATTTCTCTGCCATTAATCCAAATTTTAATATCAGCAACCGTACCAGAATCAGGACAGGTAATAGCAAACATATTTTTATATGTTAAATTGACGGAGTTAGTTGTTTCTACATATCCATTGCCAATTTCAACTCTAAATTTATTAGTTGAAGTTATTCTGCAAGTAAATCTTTGACCAGAAGAATCAGCACCATATGAAAATGGACGTGAATCAGTAGCAAGTGATACTGGTCTTACTGAAAATATAATTGTTCTTGCACTAGTTCCAGTTACTCCAGTATATGCATTACCAGATTCTCCATCAACAATACCAGCACTATCACCATAGAATGGTGCTGTCATATATTTTACACCATTATTACCATAACTACCCGCAGTAAGATTGGCAAATCCTCTTTGAATATATAACAGGGCATTAGCTTCTTGTTTAATACCACGAATTACAAGGTCCCATCCTATATCCGATTTATAAAAATCTTGATATGAAGAAATTACTTCTTTGCGATATAAATTAGATACAGTATTACCACCTGTTGGTGATATAGTGAGATCAGAATAAAAATTTGTGTCACTAGAAAGATCAGTATCCCATCCGTTAGTAGCACCACCATTACTTACATTGCCTAATGTATAATACAAATCACCTCTTACATGATTGATTATGGAAGATGCACCACCTCCGGTTATCACATCTTTAAATTTTATATTTTGACCAGGTAATAGTTTAGGTGTGAATTGAGTTTTAAAACCTTGATATGTTGATACTGGACCACCAGAACCAACCTGAAAATTAGAACTACTACCTGATTGAGCAGCATATGGTAATGTTAAATCTCTACTATTTCCACTAATATCCTGCCAGTAATGACCCGAAGTAGAACCTCCCCATTCAAAATATACCAATCCAGGTGATCCGGCAGCACCATTGTTGGATCCAGATGATAAACTACCACCTCCACCACCTCCACCAGCACCATAATTTCCACCAGCACCTCCGGATGTAGTAGAAGCATCAGATCCATCATCTCCATCCAATCCACCACCACCACCGGACGCTCCGTATCCAGCAGCACCACCAGAACCACCACTCGTAGGACCATCAAACACTTTCCAATCACCTGAAGGCGAAAACTGTTCAGAAGGACTCGCTTGGGTTTTTTGTAAAACTATGGACTTAACTGCAGACGTAGGTAATGACCCACTCGTCAAAGTAAGATTGCCATTTGCATCTGATGTAAATTGACCTGTGCCTAAATTAGTTCCTCCAGTTCCAGATACAGTGTATGGACTACTATCCAAAGAAGTGCCGGTAGAAATACTTGCTTGACCACTCCAAAAAGAACAATTTACTACTGTCCCAGATGTTAATACTGAAGCAGCAGAAATACCAACTTGAGATTTAACATTATTAATACTAAATGTGGAATCTAATACTTCTGCAGTTGTTAATACAATAACTGCCCCAGCGGAAGAAGCACTGGTAGTAGTTCCAGCAGTTGGAACCTCCACATTCCTATTTTTAAATCCACCGCCACCGCCACCGCCGCCATTTGGGTCGTTTTGTCCAGATCCATTCTTGGTGCCGCCGCCACCGCCTCCTCCTCCAACAGATGATGAAGCACCAGCATTACCAGATCCACCAGCACCTCCATCAGCACCACCAAAGGAACCATCGGCACCAGCAGCACCACCTCCACCTCCACCACCTACTGTAGCGGAAAAAACAAATCCAACACCACCACTACCTCCAGCACCACCATCTAACTGAACACTTGCATCTGCGCCAGATCCAGAAGGATTAGTTCCAGTTCCACCACTACCACCACTATTTGATCCTTGATCACCTCCACTGCCACCACCACCTTCAATTAAAAGTGAACTAGATCTTAGTACTTGCGAATCTCCTCCATTACCACCACCAGCAGATCCTCCAGATCCAACTGTAACAGTTAATGATTCTCCTGCAGTAACTGGTAACGATGATATACACAGTCCACCGCCGCCGCCGCCGCCGCCTGAATTTTGAGTAACAAAAGTTGCAGAATTATGACCACCACCACCTCCACCACCAAGTGCTACTACCTTCAATGAACTTACATTAGCAGGAACTGTAAATGTTCCACTTGAAGTAAATTCTTTATATCCTCCTGAAATTGCCGTAGTTATAGTTACATAATCTGACAATTCACTATTATAATGAAGTTCTAAGTCGTTGGGTCGAATTGAATTAAAAACTTCTGTCTCGTCAATTAGTTTTCCAACTTCACTAGAACCATCACTATTTTGTCTTAATGGAGTGCCAATATAATAAAAACGCCTAGTTACATTAAGATCATCTCCACTTCCAGAAAATCCTTGAGATCTAAGAGTAGATCCATTATTTTTTACCTTAGAAAATGCAACCATTAAAGTTGAACCAGACCCAGACGTTCCAGCATCTGCTGCTCCCACCAATATGTTATTGGAGAAATTTCCAGTGCCATACTCCAGAAAATTTTCAACACTAACACTACTGGCAACAATATCATCGTCTAAGAAACCAAAAGAAAACAAATAAGATCCTACTTTACTTCCATCTTCATCCCAAGCGCCTCCTGGCATACCAGTGGAACTAGATGTAGTGTCGCCTGTTGATTGTAGTGTGTCAACTCCAGAAACAGCAAACATAAATTGTGCTGTGGCACCACTTGGAAACGTCATGTTCTGTGCAGTCACAGAAGTTCCATCAGATATTTTAGTTGCTATAATATGACAAGGACCTTGACTAGAATTATAAATGGTTAATTCACTGAACCCTGTCGGAAGAGTGAAATCATGTGATTCTGCAGAATCACAACTGGCAACATAAAATACTAAATTTCCTGGATTAATGCCAGTTAAAGTTAATGGGTCTGTTTTTGTACTATTTGATATAGTATTAATTACAGAGACTTGTGGTTCTTTAAATTCATTTGAATATGCAGTTGCATCGGAAGAAATGCCAAATGATGATTTTGTATTATCATCAAAGGTTGAAGTAGATAATACTCCATCTTTTGTTAGTCGGGCAACGTTTGACATAATTAAGAAGCAGAATAAGTAAAGTCTAGGGAATCGGTAGTTTCATTATATAGTATCTCAAATCTCTCGGTAGATCCTGAGTTCTCATATCTTACCGCTCCTTTAACAGCAACATCAGTAGTCTCCAATCTTTCGTTACTAGAATCATATTTTAATCCAGAAGCATCAGTTTTTGCTGCAACTGACCCCGTAGCAGATGTAGCAAATAATGGAAAGCATGTTGTATCTGAAGATTCATCAGTAGCAGCAACACTAGATACACCTTCACCACTGATAGTGATTGTTTTTGTTGCACCAGTTCCAGAAGCAACAACACCATCTCCTACGAAGTTGAGAGTGGTAGCAGTAGTTGATAAGGGGGTTCCCTCATCCTGAACTGTTACACCACCTCCTCCAGTAATAGAAACTTCTGATATACCAGTAATTCTACCATTAGAATCTACTACAATTTGAGCAACATTTGATCCATCACCATACGTAGCAGCAGAAGCGCCAGTTAGAGCAGTTAAGTTAACACCAGAACCACTAAATGTTGATGCTGTTAATGTTCCATTAGAAGAATTAAATGTTAAATTTGATCCTGTCTTTGGAGAAATGCTTCCTGTTGCATCGGTTGCAAATAGTGGGAAGCAAGTAGTATCAGTAGATTCGTCTGCAACTGTAATAGTGGTAGGACTATTATCTTGCCATGTAGGAGCACTACCAGTACCATTAGATGTTATTACCTGATCAGAAGTTCCATAATTAGCACCACTAAGACCAATTTGTCCGGAAGATCCTATACGAAATCTTTCTGTATATCCACTACCATTGAAAAAGATTAAGTTTTTATTTGCAGTTCCTATTCCAAATCTAAAATCTCCACCAAGATAAACTAATTCTCCATCATTTCCGACTCCACCTGTGGGGAATGATCCACTAGATCCAGCAGTTCTTAACCATATACTAGAGTTTTCACTACTTACTTTTATTGTTGGTTCATCACTAGCAGATAATGCTGAAACCTCAAGATTTGATGATGGATTATTAGTTCCGATACCTACATCACCAGCAGAAGTTACACGAACTCTCTCACTACCAGCAGTTTCTATAGTAAATGTATCAGCAGCAGGGAATCTAATCGCAGTATTGGTATCTCCAGTATGAATGATTTTATCTGATATGGATACATCACCAGATACTGTTAATGACCCTAATGTTCCAACTGATGTGATGTTTGTTTGTGCGGCAGTTTGTAGTGTTCCAGTTAGATCTGTTGCTGTAATACTATCAATACCACTTATATTAGTAGAGGTATCACCAACAATATCACCATTAGCAGTTATATCACCAGATACTGTTAATGACCCTAATGTTCCAACACTAGTGAGTGAAGATCCAGTGACTCCTGTTCCAAGTGTAGTTGCACTTAAAACTGAAGTATTGTCAATTTTATATTCTTTTCCAGATGCTAAATTTAAATTTTCAGAAGATCCTAAATTATCTCCTGTTGCCTCAAAATTAAACGTCTTATTTCCATCTCCAGATACAATTGTAATACCACCACCATCAGCAGCAGCATCATTTGTTGCACCTGTACCCAACTCAATATTCTTATCATCCACAGTCATCGTGGTTGAATTCACAGTTGTGGTCGTTCCATCAATTTGGAGATCACCAGCAATTACAACTGTGCCTGTATTATCACCTACAGCAGCAGGGTCAATGGTTAAAGTTGCAGGACCACTAATTGTATTTGTAGATATATTAATCCCGGTTCCACTTGCTCCAGTTGATAATGCTGTTGCTGATGCTGTTCCGGTTACAGTTAACTTTTATGTTGGGTGAGTATTTCCAATACGAACATTACCAGCAAAATAGTTAGTGGCATCACGCCATTCTTGATAAATTCCCCAGTTGTTTGTAACTGTTAGTCCAGTACTAGCATTTGGTGGTCTTAATCTCAACCCATACAGGTTGGTGATAGTTGCGTTTAATGTTCCAGTGCTACCTGTTGTCCCCCAATACTGAGATGTATCGTAATAACTAGCATTTGTTATATTTACTGTTTTTGTTCCTGCACTGTTATTACTGATTCTAAGCAGAGGAGAATAGGAGTAATAATTTGTAATATTTACATTTGATGTGCCAACAGGGCTGAGCGATAAAGATGGACTATTGACATTGGCAATAGACTGAGTTCCCCCATCGGGTGGAGATAGGGCTATTGAATTTGCACCAAAGTATGAGCTACTTCTACCATTTGCGTTGATTCCTGCATAGTAAAAACCATCAGCAAAACTAACATACTGTTTACATGTATTTGCGTCTGTCCAATCAAAAGATTGACTAAAACCAGCAAAATATAATCGTTCAATATCACTGGTTGTTCCTGCACTCTTTGTATATATTCTCTTATCAGCAGTTACAAAGTTATATCCGCCAGGAGTTGAGGCGTCAACTGTTTGTGTTGTGCCTAACTCTAGGTTTATATTAGTGCCAGCAATTACATTAAAACTACTACTGGTTGGATAAGTTTTTGTAGTAGTATCAGAAAGTAAAATTCCTCCAGTGTCTAATGTTGTTGCGATTGATATACCTTCTACATGAAGTTTTGCACTTGGACTAGCAGTTCCGATCCCTACATCACCATCAGAAGTTATACGAAGTTTTTCTGATGTACCAACACCAAATAATAAATTACCGGTCGAAGTACCTCTCAATACAGTATCATTATCTACGGCAGTATTTACAAAATTACTAGAAGCCGTTGCTTGACCGAGCATCGTCCTATCATTGTCAGATGCATCAGTATTATCTGCACTCAATCTAATCTGAGGTGCTGTTGTATTAGTTACAAGTAATGTTCCAGTATCTACATGTAATTTTTCTTGTGGGGAACTAATTCCAACACCAACATTTTCATTAGTTCCAAATGGTGCTAATGAAATTGTGCCATTTGCATCTACGTCAATAGAGGGGATACCAGAAACATCATTAACAGAGAAAATACTTCCAGAGGTAAGATTATTTGTAACAGAAAATAATTGACCAGCAGAACCTTGAATTTCAAATGCAGTTGTGCCAGAACCAATATCAATATCAACTTTACCGGTAAGATCTGTATTACCAATAGCAGTTAATACTGTATCTGATTCGGTGATACTAGAAACACCAATATTAAAATTTCTTACCCGATTAGAAAGATATTTTGCCATTTTAGTTAAGTGTCTCCAAGATAGAAATTACTGCTTCTAATGTAGTTGCTTCTCCAGTTAAAACTAACTGATCTCCAGATTGTAGAAATAACTTACCCTCTATCAAATTTGCAGAGTCTTTACTACTAATTGGAAAATCTGTGACAATACTTGTATCAGAAGCACTTCTTCTATGCTCTAATGTAATTTTGAGTGTTCCCGTAGTAGGATTTGATATATTTGCTAGCAATACAATACCAGTATAACCGGTAGGAGTTGTGTACACAACTCCTGCTGAAGTAGCAACTGATGGTGTAATTGTTTTGTATACGTTTAATTTTAATGCCATGGGTTAACCTCCTAGTGCGATGATATATGGTGTTACTTGAGAGAATAGACTTTGTGAATATGATTGACCAGAGATTCTTCCCAGAGCTTGATCTATAACTACTCCATCACCAATTTTAAAGTTTCCAGACTCATTGGTACTTGTAAATACCACTAATCCACCAGTTTGACTGATAGTTTCATTTTCTGGAATTGGAATTCCACCAGTTTGTGGAAGAGCAGTATTAATATTAGTACCTGATCCTATATACTGAAATGAATGACTTGATGCTAAAAGTCTGCTTTGTTTGTAAAAATTAGCAACACTACTAGTGGTTAATGCAATAGGAACTTCATTTGCAAACGTGATATCATATACATCGGTAGATGATTCAAGTGTTGACTCTACAATGAAATATGAAGGAACTAATTCACCAGTTGCTGTTGCTGTAGTTCCAGAAGTTGGTGCCGCGATTGTTGGGTTTGCTATTGTAGACCCATAACCTCTACCACTAGAAGTGACAATAATACCAGTTACTACTCCAGTGTTTGATACCTCTGCGATTGCTTCAGCATCAATACCCCAACTTTCTGGAGAACTTGCAATTGTAACTGCAGGAGGATTAGAAGAGTCATATCCACTACCACCATTAGTGATATTAATTCTTACAACTTCGTAATATAATGTATCAAAGAAAACTACTTGACCTGTAAATGGACGAATTGCTTCTATCTCAGCAGTTCCTCCAGAAACATACGTATGAGCAATCGTAGATGTTCCTACATTTACAGTAAATTGTGTAGTGGATGGTGTAGATTCAACTTTAAAGACATATCCATAATTACCTGATGGGAATGCAGCACTTCCACTTGGACTTGTGCAACTAAAAGTTAAATTTTCAATTTTTACATCCATTCCAACATCAAATCCATGTGCTGCAGATGTGGTGACAGTCAATACTCCAGTAGTATTTGCATAAGTTGCTGTGGAAACACTTTTTTGAGTAGTTGCAATATTTACTCTAATTGTATTATCCCCAGCACTTGATGCCTGTGATACTGTACCTGTATATTTTTTAGGACTCACTCCAGTGGCAACTAAACCTTTGTTTCCAAAAGATGAATTTGAGTTTGTTAGATCACAACACCCACCATTTATACACTCAACTGCAACATCATTACAAATGGTAAACATAGAAACTAATTGAGCATATCCTTCATTGCTAATTTTACAACCATGACCACCAGAGTTAAATTGTGTAAAACTATCAACTACCATAGATTTAATGTCTCCTATGGCATCATCTCCATCAATATTAAGACCAGTAGATCCGTTAATAAAATTAGTACAATTTTGAATATATGGTGACTGATCAATAAATGGTGGATCGGAAGGATTGAATGAAATTACATCACCATTATTAGAAGATGAAGAATTAAAAGACAAATCAGAAATATAACAACCGTTATTCACATAGATAAAATCTGTATTTGCATTTTGTGGTTTGAGTGTAACTTCTCTTAAACTACTACCAACAATTGATGTTTGTGCTGGCATGATCAGTGGGTTATCTTCTGTGTATTCTCCGGGATAAACTCTAACCACTGTGTCTGGAGTTGCTACTGATAATGCAGATTTGATTGTAGTTTTTGCTGTCCCTAACGTAGTGCCAGTATTTGTGTCATCTCCATCTTTACTTACATATATGATATTACTTTCAGGGGCAGTTATAGCAATTGATGAACTTTGTGCGCCTGTTAACTCTACAGAAACATTTTGTCTTAAATCTATAAGATTTACCAGACGTGCTTTTGGGGCGTTAGTATAGGTACTATTTGCTTGAAATATTAATTTGAATAAAGGTCTTACATCATTACGAGGAAATTTTGGAGCATTTGTGGCATCATCATTACCAAGATCTAAATCTTCAAACTCTGCCTTCATTGCATCCCCTTCGGTTGCATAATTTCCCTGCCCTTGAATAGAAACTATAGGAGCATCAATATCAGAAGTAGCAATTATAAAATAAACACCAAAATTCCCACTACTTACTTGAGCAGAAGACCAAGAAGCACCAGAAACATTATATTCAATAAGATTACCTGTAGAAAACTTTACCGGATATGAAGTAGCAGCAGTTCTGGTCCATTGACCACCTGTTCCATTTCTATATAAAATTGGAAATTCGCCAGCATTAGTTATAATCTGTTCAAATAAATTTGATGGAGATGCAGAATGACTTATTGATATTTTATAATCTTCATTATAAAATATTCCACTATCGCCTAAACCAAATTGTGCATGACTATTTGTATTGCCATCACCAGTGGTAGAATAAGTTACTGCAGTAAATCCAGAAGCAACTACTGCACCTCTAGTTTTTTGTAGATATTCGTGCGTTTGCCAATCTAATGCAATCCCATGTCTAGTATCAAAAACAAAACTGGCAGCACTACCATTCCAATATAAAATTGCAGTCGGAACTTCATTCTTATAGTCTATATCTGCTGAACTTGCTGCCTTGTTTTGTAAAACTCCATTACCATCAAAATACACATAGTACAACCCATTTGTATTTGCTATTGTAGTTGTTTGTGCTGAGGTAAATACAAATCTAATTCCTTGACACCAAACATCAAATCTAGATGATGTTGGTGCAATTGAAAATACTCTAGTAGCATTTGTAAACGATATAGTACTTTCTGAGACATCATTATGCCCCATAGGTTCATTTGCTTCAAGAGGTGCAGTGACATCTACAATTCTTTCTGTGCCACTTTGATTTCTCTTTAAAAATATTTTGCCATCATGAGTATTAATTGCTACTTCGCCTAATTCTAATTGCGAAGTAGTTGGAATATTTCCACTCGTAGATGAACGCCTCAGGCGTATCTTTGGTGCTGCCATTTTAATTACCTATGTAGGTTAATACACCCCGGCATCTCTTTCTGTATTTACAGATTTTTTACGAGATGCGGGTTTTTCTTTTTGAATTACATCCACTTTATTTAAAGCAGCAGTAAGTTCGTTATCATATATTTTTAATTTTGCTTTCAATGCAATCACTTGACTTTGATAAGAATGCAACTCAGTAGTCATAATTTCAACAAGAGTTGCATAATCTACTTGAATATCATTCATAAAATTAATTCATTCTATATTATTTATCAATATGTTCCAGCATCAACTACTAGGTTCTGGAGGTACCTTCCAGCGGTTGCACCATCAGGAGCATCACCACCAGCAAGATAACTAATAACTGCTTCATCAGTTCCAGCAGTATCTGTTACCTTATAAGCAAGTGATAAGAAAGCAACTGGTGTTGGAGCAGCATCACTGCCACTACCAGCAATAGCAGTAGTACCAGCAACGAATAAATCCGCTCCTTCGTCATAACCAATGAATACATTGTCTAATGAACCACGATTAAGAATCAGACCAGAATCTGAAGTAGGAGCAACACTAGGACCAAGCCCCTGTTGCAGTTCAAGGATAGCATCTGTTACTGTCGTATTTGTTGTATTGACAGTAGTAGTTGTTCCATTAACTGTTAGGTTACCTTGGATCGTAACAGTAGCTCCATTATCAGAAATAGAGCTATTTACTAATTGTGTATTACCATCATCCCATTTAAGGACTGTATTTGTGGTCAAGTTTGCAGCATTTTTAAATGCTAAATCAACTGTTTGTCCTTCACTAGCAGAAGAAGTTTTAGTAAGACCTTCACCTGCAGTCACATTACCGACATAATTGCCAGTGGTATCTGTACCAAGTGCAACAGAGTTTGCTTGAATTGTTGCAACACCAGCACTAGTAACTGTAACATCACCAGAAACTTTTGCAAATGTATAATCAGTAACCGTGGTTAGTGCTGCCTTGCGATTGGTTCCACCGCCACCATCATCAACAATGATTAAATCTGCATCAGCAAGTGAAGTAGTTGCAGTACCACCATCAATATCTAATGCAGAAATAGCAACTTTGTCTGCTGTTGAAATTGTTGCTAACTTAGTATCAACAATACCAGCACTAGCATTGATATCTGCATTAACAATCGTACCATTCGCAATCATGGTACTCGTAACAGTACCACTATCACCAGTTGTTACAACTGTACCAGTAGTTGCTGGAAGTGTAATTGTAGTAGTTCCTGCTGCCGCTGCAGTTACTAAAGTTACAGTACCAGAGGTTGAACCTGCAATGTCAATACCAGTAGAACCAACACTAACAGAACCAGATACACTTAAAATATCGCTATTTGGATTGTATGAAAGTTCTCCATCTGTAAATACTGTCTCTAATGCTGCACTGCCATTATTACTATTTACAAAAGTTAAGAAAAAAGATGAATCAGTATTAGTATTTTGAGTATTAACTTCTGCTCCAGCAACAGATGGAGCAAATGAAAGAACTTCTGATGCTTGATCATATTCAAGTAAGTATGCACCAGCAGATCCTGGTTTTGCTGCAGGAAGGGTCAGATCATATGATGCAGTTACACTTGCAGGTGCTTTAATATCAATTGTATTTGATCCATTATTAGTGCCCTCTTCTAAGGTTACTATACCGCCAACAGTTGCAGTATTTGCAGTTAGAAATTCATCTACTCTTGAAGTATATGAGGTTCCGCCAACATGAATAAAAGTACTAGCACTATCTGCAATATAAAAATTATCACCAGTAGTATCTACAAATGGTTCACCCGCAAGTGCATTAGTAACGTTACCTTCTGGGGTAGTTGATCCTCTTTTTAATCGTAATCTTGGTGCCGCCATTACTCTACCTTCTATATTTTAGTAATTAACTATATATATATTTATAATTAATAAGTCCCATAATCTATAGCATTGTCACCTAGTTGAACAGGATCATCGCTATCAGATCTATCCACAACTTCAAATGGAGGCACATATTCGTGAATACCTCTTGAATCATTCCACATTAATACATAACCTTCTTTTTTATTTGTCTGATCTATGTCATCAAGATCTGCTAAATTACCTGGGTACTGATTAAAACCAACATCTACTAATCTTTTAGATGTTTTTGGTAGTCCAACTTGATAACTACTAGTACTTAAACTAACTTGATATTTTACTGTCATAATACTGACCCTTTAACAGTTACTATTCCATCTATAACTTTTTCGGTTAGTGGAGGAGCATTTTTTGTTATTCTAATATTATATACATATCTTCCTTCTGGAATATCTTGTGTTTTGGTAACAAGTTGTCCTCCAACGGCAGGGATGGTCAACTGTATTAATCCTGTTGACGGATCTATGATAGTTGGATTTAAATTATACTGTGTTGATGTATTAGTATAATTTTTTGCCATTTTTGCTTCTACACTATAACTAGATAAATTTATAAAAGTGCCAAAAGAATTCCTTAAATTAAAAGTTACTTCAAAGGTATCCCCTTGTTCAATTACCAAATTAATAGGTACTGCAGACATGTGTAAATATCCTCTTGTTTATATTTATAAGAATGTGAAAAAGAAGATATAAAAATCTTTAGTAATTAGTATCACTTACTAGTTTAAGTAATAGGTTTTTAATTTCTGAGACATCTTCTTTTAATTTTTGTACTTCTTCGCGAGTAGAATTTAATTTATCTCTATCAGTTTGCAATTTATTTCTAGTTGCAATATATTTTTCAAATTCTGTTTCATTTACATTAATAATTGCACCAGTTTTAGGGTCTCTGGCAAAATTGTTATGACCCTCTACTGGAATTAGGCTAGTGCTATGCATCTTAAATCTTTAATAATTGGAATATCACAGGCATTATTAGATCTCATTCTAAGTTTAATTGAATACTGGGTGAAAGTATTATTGTTTGTCAAACTAGTTTCATATTCATAGTCAGCAAAATCAACTTCAGATTTTCTATTAGCATATGTTGATGGATTTGGAATTTGCTCCCATTCAATTTTATTTGGATCTTCCTCATCACCGGTAAGTAATTTAACATAAACATCAAAGTTTGTGTTAGAGTTATTAAATGCAGAAAGAATAACTTTCAAAGAAGTACACTCTTGAGCAAGAGTAACAAGTTTAGTAATATAAATTGCAGAATTAAAATCTTCTTCTGCAGATTCACCGATAGTATAATTGGCACTTAAGTTATCTGCAAAAAATGCACTTCGAGTGGATCCATCAAAATTATCAATTCTATTATTTGTAGTAATTAAACTAACTCTATCTGTATCAATTACAGGACTCAAATTGTCGGATTCACTACTTAATTTAATTCTAAAATCAAACGAATTAGCATTAGACATTTGCCTCTGTTCATTAATCGAAGATGCAATCACTTTTGGTCGATTTACGTAATTATTTTCATTAATACGAACTTGCTTGTAATTTGAATCTTTTTTATATGAATCTCTATACCAATTTTTTACATTTGGAGTGGGTAAAGAATATTCACCATCTCCGATTGAAGTTCCTGAAGTTCCTTTAAATTTACTAACAACAGATGTTCCTGGAAGTTCTTTAAATGCAATTGTAGGCATAAATGATGTGTACTGTAAGTTAGTACTTGCAGTTACTTCATCCCCACCAAAAGTTACATTATCATCATCAATATTTCTTCTATAAGAATTAAAATCAAGTTGATAACTATCAAGAGTAATAAATTTTAAATTTTGATGAATTTTGTTAATCAAAGTAAGTGGGATACCATTTTTAACATACAATTCTACTTCCCACTCATCATTACTTTTGAATCCACCTGAAGGTACATTATCTTCAGTAATTTTTGAAAGTAATGGAATGTCAAATTTACCTGAAGTTACAGGACCAACTGCAGTAGGATCGTAAGAATAGACATATCCTCCAATAGAAATATAACCTGGATTTACAGCACTTGGAGTTGCTCCAAGAATACCATTTCTAGTAGGACTAGAACCAGAGTCAAAGATCATTTCTGGTGATCCCGCAGTAAATAGGGTTCTAACTGCACTAGATCCAGACGTATCTGTTAATGAAATTACCTGAGCAGTTGAACCACTCCAATTCTCATGAAGAGATGTTTGAATACCACTAGAAACACCTCTAAGTTCTACAAAAGAGGACTCGTCATGAAGACCATGATTTTTATGATTGACTTTTAGATATCCGCGTGATGTGCCACTCTCATTAACGGTAAGTTCGATAGGATCTTCTCTAAGTTCTCTATAGAAAAGGTTTCCACTATTATCAGCAACAAAATCAATTGTTGGAGTTTCATTTGTTTTAAATTTACATCTAAAGATCTTGAACTTCATATCCTGATATTCAGCAGTAGTCCAAGTAGATGCATTTTGAGATTTAAACAAAACACCTGCATAGGGTTGTTTGGAGATTCTTTCACCATTCAAATCATCTCTACCCATCTCAGACAACCAAACATTATATTCAACTGAAGATGTTAAGAGTACAAAACAATACTCTTTTCTTTCTGCCAAGTAAACAGGAGTTTCAAATACAAAAGTGGTATTTGTTTTAGCATCATCAGATAGATTGACATCAGAAGAATCTTTGTTTTCGGTAGCAAGAACTGTTGGAGATGGATAACCATTCACCATTTCACGAATTTGCATTGTTACTGGAAGATTGGAATCTTTGGTTCTAAAATACACGTCAATTTTAGAAATAAAACATCCACCTTGCTCTTCAACTAAGAATGATTGTGCAAGAGGGTCAAACCAACCACCTGTCCTAGTACTAGTTCTACTAGAAGAAATAATTCTACTATCAGTTACAACATCCCTAGTAACATCTGCATTTCTAACGAGAAGCGTATCTTGCTGCTTTGTAAGAATTGTTCCTCTTGCACTATAAGTATTTTCAGCAGAACTATCAACAACGCCAGGAATCATAGAGTTGGTAGGACTATCTGTAAATCTAACTACAGAATCTCCTGTCTTCCACCTAGGATTGCCATCGCCTGAGGGATCTGGAATAAAAGTGCTAGTACGTAAATTGCCTTTTTCATCTGCGATAAAGTGTTTTTTAGTGACCTTTGCAGTTGCACCAGATGTAAGACCAATAATGATATCACCTTCAATTAGGTAACCACCATAATTTGATCCTGATAATTGTTGCATAGATGCAATATTTAAATTCAGGAATGTTGAAGAGGTATTATAATCGTTAATAGTAATAGGATTTCCTGTATATGGATCTACACTATAAGGTTTGTTAAGTTTAGCAATTCCACCTTTCGGTCCACCTAACCTACATCTAAATTTTCTACCTCTTCTTCTTCCTGAAAGTGCAATATCTTCATTTTTATCAAAAGCAGTGCTACTACGCATTTCAATTTCAATAATTTTTGGAGTGGTATACGTAGAAATATTTCTACCTTCCATAAATGCATATACTCTTACATTTGGTTTTAATCTATATGCAGTTGCTGAGAAGTTTCTAGATCTCTTCCATCTGGAGAACGTAGTGTCTACGACTCTATCGCCAAGAACTCTTCTATCTTGTCTTGGTGTAACTCTCGTTCTAATTCCAGTTCTAGATTGACCAGTTCTAGTAGAAGTAGTAGTTGTTCTAATATTTCTAATCCATGGATTTCGATTTCTTCTTTCCCTACTAGTGCTAGATGAACTACTAGTGCTAGACCATTGAGTTCTCCATGCATTCCATTGTACTGGAGCAAATCCAGTATTTGGATCAGCACCCATTTGCATTAATGTTGCTGTAAAATCACCTTCAACTGGTGTAAGAGTTTCGGGCAATCTTTTCTCATCAATCCAGTCATCAGATGCTGGAAATATATTCATTAAACCTACCCAAGACACAACAGCAAATGGGTTTACATTTTCAGAAACTGCAGCATAAGGTTGTTCAACTAACAATTTGTCAGTATAATCAAGCATTAAGAGATCACCCTTAATGTAATTAGTTGGTTCTTCCTTATAAACTAAAGATACATTAGTTGTATAATGTTGAGGTCTAAGTTCTCCATATGCAGAATCAATAGCACAATTATAGTTTGGATGTACTGGATCGCCAATATCATGTGATGTGAAATTGTCAACAAGGAATCCATTCTTTAAACGGTTTAATCCGTTAGCATCACTAATAAACAAATTAGCAGTATCACTCTCAAGTAAACTTAATTGAGTATAATATTCAACGTTATCAATTCTATCCTCTAGTTTACCAATATCTTTCATGGTATAACGTCTATTAGTAGACCTTTTAAACGTTACCTTATTAAGATTTCTGACATATGCAGGCATGGTAATTTGACCAACCTTCATAGCATTTGCTAAAGATTCTTCAGGTTCTTCGGGCACTAATGATGGAATACCTTGCTTATTAATAAATTTACCATTTTTGTCTAGGTAAAGATCGTCAATTCTACCTAAGTAATATTCAATGTCTCCATCAGTAGTTCCTGATGGTGTGAGATATGAATTAAAATTATAGTTTCTATTTTCAAAATCTTCTAAAGTTGTAGATGCTGCAATGTCAGATGCATTGATAGCGAATGGACTATCGTAGGATCCATCATTAGAAAGAATATTTGATTGATTAGTTCTCCAATCAATCAAGTTACTGAGATAAATTCTCTCCCCTCTAATAGGGTAGTAAGGAATTGCTTTATAATCTGCATCATAATAAGAATTGACTGTATAAAATTTACCCGGCACTTCATCTTTGAACCAATCTAATACAACCCATAGGGTCCCAGTTGTTTTACTGACAGAAGATCTTTTCTTTAAGTATGACCAATTAAATGACTGGGCACTTTGACCATCCCTAAACTTATATCTTTTTTTAATGTTGATGGCACCATTATTATCAACAGAATCAATTGTTCTAACAAGACCTGTTTCTTTTGATTTAATATCTTCCGTTACTACAAATCTAATTTTTCCAATGTAAGTAAAATTAACAGTAGTTCCATTTTGCCTTAAAATACGTGCTTTAGCACCACTACTCACACCTTCAATAATAGCACCAACCTCAAATGTTTCGTTACCACTTTTTAAAGTGAGTTTTGGAATTGCCTCTTCTATAGTGTCTGCATTATAAATTGCATGAACTTTACATACACGTGTTAAACCTAGACGAAGAATTTCAGCATCAACATCATACTTGCTGCCAGAAAGATTTTCTAATTTAAGAATTCTCATCTTCTGTAAAGAAGATAAAGTAACATTAGGTTCACTAATTTTTTGAGGACCAATTAAAGTAAATGCTACATTACCACTACCAGATCTTCCAGTAACAGTAGCAGTTAAAGTACCGGCAGTAACAGAATTAATTGTTAGTGCTAATGTTTCCGTATTTTCACCAGACAATCTGATAGTATAATCACCGGCAGATGTTGAATAATATTCCCCATCAACTGAAATATCATTTCCAGTAGTAGTGCCGGTGTAATGAGTCAGTACATCTTGTACTTTAAGATCAGTAATTGCCTTAATATCATTATCTCCATATACCTCAAAGAATGATGGACTAAATTGACCAGTAATTTTGCTAGCACCTGCCTGAACAGTTAAATTATAATCATTGCCTGTTGCTGCACCAACTCCTAAAATAGTTACATCTTTTATTTTCTTACTTGCTGTAGTAATGACAATATTTGACAAACTAATATAATTGTCACTACTATTTTGGACATAATTAATTAAACTTGCATATCCAATAACAGTAGATGCATCTTCTTTTAAATATATTGTTCTATTGACATCACCAAGAACTGATGAAAGATCTGGTTGTGAAACCTTCAGAGTAGGTTCCAAATTAAATCTAACACCTCTACCATCTGTAGAAATAGTTCTATTATTTTGTTCCTCTGTAGTTCTTGGTTTTTCAATATCTACATAGGTGTTTGCAATAGTTTCAATTTCATATCCACGAACATAAGATTTGCCAGGAGAAGCAACAATTTCAAATAGATCATCCGACGCCAATACATCATTATCAGTTTGCTGATTAATTTCAAATACCCCATTATTTCTACCATTGTCTAAACATTCTTGAGTAGAGAACTCATATGGAGTTACTTCATAATCTCCAGATTCATCAAAAGTTCTCCTAGCAAGGGTATCTTCTAAAGTAGCAGCAATTTGTGCTTTAGAAGTACTTACAATTTCTTGACACTTACCTTCTTCAAGTTTAAGCAGTTCAATAAAATTGATAACAGTAGTATCATCTAATGCTTTTTTAGTTAATATTGTTCTAAATTTTAATCTATGTGCTCCAGGAGCAGAATAGTTAGAGTATCCCTGTGAGGGATCATTTAAAGAATTATCAAGTTCTGGAGTGATAATTTCTTCTAAAACTTGTAGTCCAACTCTATATGATGGTGTTACACCAAATTGATCCAGAACGACTTCTTGCTCAGGTACAGTTACAAAATTACCTTTAATGAAATAAATACCTGCAGTAATTTTTGCTGAAGATCCTACAAAAGTTGATTGTGAAGTAACACATTTAGCAAAGTCAGTATTTTCCTGAATTACAGTTGTTCCTAAAGAAAAAGTTTCTTCCGTCAGGAGAATTTCATCATCTTCAAATGTGGTATATTGAACACCATCTGCATTAGTATTGCCAGCATTGATATATTTAATATAAAGAGTTGTTTTACCTTTTTCAGATTGATCTGAAGATAAGGCGTTAACAATTTTTGCTTTTACTCCAGAAGTATTTCCTCTAATAGTTTTACCAACAACAACAGGAGTTCCGTCTGTATTTTTATTGGAAACTAAAGCATTCGACTGAATGCCAAAATATTCATCTTCAATTAAAAGAGCATTGTATTTTAAGTCATACCCAACTTGACCAGGAATGACCATCGCGCCATCCTTGTAGATACTAGAACCAAACTTTTCAATCTGATCCTGTAGGATGGATTGTAAAGTAGTTAATTCTCTTGCCTGAAGAGGAAATCCAGGACGAAATAGTACTTTATGAAAATTATCGTCAGAATTGAAATCCTCAAAGTAGGGAGGAGTATTCAGATTAGTTGACTGGGGCATCTTTTAGAACTCTAAAATAATTTTGAAATCTTCGGTCTGATCGTCTGCTCTGGAAATTTTATTCCTATTATCTATGTAGATGATATCTCCAGACCCTCTAATTAATTGAGGGGCAGATACTGCATTGGCAGAATCTACAATTGATCCACTTGTAATTGACTCAATTGCAATATTATCATTTCTCTCAAAAGGTGTTCTCACACCTCTTGAATCCAATCCAGAATTGTAAATATTTTCTTGCAGGAAATAAATTCTTCGGGTAACACCATCATCTTCATACTGGACAACAGTTCCAGTTGCTTTTGGAACATCAGCGTTCCCACCAGTAACTCTAATTAGTTTATCTTCTAAACTACTAGGTTCAGTGATATTAGGAAGTTCAGCATCTAATGTTAATACATGAGTGCCAATCGCTGTACTTGTCGGATTTCCTGTAAATTGTGGATTTAAAATTACTCCAACAACTGTAAAATCATTCTTAAATACAAAATCATCTGGTTCTAATCTAGCATGAAGAGCAATTCGATTTGCACCAAGTTCTTTTGCAAAATCAACAGCAATTCCTTCCTTTGTTGAAATAATTGGCGTCAGATCTGCACCAGTTCCAGTTCCTGCTTGCTCACCATTTTGAGAATTTACTACAACCGTAGAATTAATTTGACCATATGTATAAGAAGTTCCTGGATTAATAATTTTAACTCCAGTAACTCCTCCATTAGTAGCGTCTACTGTAGTTACTCTTACTTGAGCATTTGTACCATCACCAATTACATTAAATATATCGCCAGTACTGTAACCACCACCCGGTGTTTTAATGTCTACTTTATAAATTGCTCCACCATAGTTACTACTAGCATTAATTCTATTAGTAACTTCTGAAATTTCTGGAACAGGAATATACTCATCACTTTTAAATTTTTCAAAATCACTTGCATTAACAGTAAACATATACTTCCAAGTATATCCATCACCAAGTATAAATGGTGATGGTGAAGTAGATGAAGGTTCTACCGTTGAGGAAGAATTATTAGCATTATCTAAACACTTATAAACTTTATATTCAGAAGTAACCACATAATGATTGGTTTCATAAAGTTTTGCTTCATTAGAAATACCTGTCTGGTATACAATAGTGTTTCCCTGATTTTGAGTTCTATCTATAACAGAACCGTAATCATGTCTATAATAATCGTATAGTTTTCCACTCACCCATTTATTATTTCTAATTACCTGCCTCACTTCGGAAGGTGGAACTTTTTTTAATCCAATAATATAATCAAAAATTTCAAATTCAGTTTCCAGATTATCTACAGGATTTTCTGGCGTGTTGACTTCATTACCATCATTATCTTCCCAAGGTCTAGGTCTTGCAAAAAATAACCACAGTCCACTTTTACTGGAATCATCTTCATCCAATGTGATACGTTCTTTAAACCTTTCGGCAAGTAGAACCCTAAATTTATCAGTAAGTATCGCTGCCATCGCTTGAAAGGTTTCCTTTTATTTATAGGGGTTAGAAATCATATATAAAATCATCATTGTATGACAATGATTGATATTTAATCATTAAATCATCTTCCTCTACTTGATAACTAATATTTTTTGCGGTAGTGATAGTACCTTGAGCGTTATCAGTTGCATAGGTTGTGATTGGAATTTGTGAATCATCAAGTTTTACATATAAGTATCTAGTGTTGCCAGCACCAGGGAGAGTTTCATCAGAGGTATAGTTAATTATTTTTGCGGTGTTATTAGCATTGTTATAATAGATTGTATCATCAATTTGACTAATTTTTAATCGTACATTATTAAATCCATCAAGTCCAACAATCTGACCATCAATATAATCAGATCCTCTATTTACAACAGTTGCAGATGTTACAACACCAGCAGATACTGTAACATTAACAGTACAACCTGTGCCAGGACTATCCATATCAGATCCTAGTGTATATAAAAATCCACTTCCATTTGAAATACCAGCACTCAAAGTATCACCCTCACTATAACTATTAGATCCAGTAGAAATAATAGTTACTTTAGTAACGGAACCATTAGTAACTTCAATATTTGCTCTCGCACCATTACCACTTCCTCCAGTTAACTGACGATTATTATATACTCCATCATCATAACCAAGACCGCCAGTAATTGTAGAATTCATTGACAAATTCTGCAATGATAAAATATTTACATTAGATGAAGTTTCATTTGGAAAACCAGTTCCTTGCTCCGCAATGGATAAAGAACCCACTTCACCAGAACTTACTGTAACTAATACTTCATATGTTTCACCAGATGCAGATGAATCTAACCTAATAATTTGATCATATTTTAAATCAAAACCAACAGTTAAATTGCCAACGCTATCAACATCTTTACCTGAAAATCTATGAGTACCTGTTTCAGTGGATGTTATATTTACATAAATTTCATTATCCAAATTATATTTATTAGTTGCTAATTTAATTTTATGCTGATCAACAACATAAACGTAATATTCCAAACCAGTAACTAATGGAGTATGATCAGTATTTGTTTGATTACTGTAGGTGACAGTACCACCTGTAACTAAAGAATGACTATCATAAACACCAGTATTAGTCGTTAATTGGAAAGTATCATCAGAAACATTAATTTGTGATGGTGTAAAATCATAATTAGTTGTTTGATTGCTCTGTCTAGCACCAAAGGAAGAATAGATGCAATTTAATTTACGTTGAGGAAACTTATCATTTGCTGCTAATAGCACTGACAGGAATGAGTTAGCATCAGTAGTTGCAGGCAAATTGTCTGAGATATTTGAAATATCTATTAATTGAATTGGTGCAGTTAACAACGTTGATTGTGTAATAGGATATTGAGTTGCATCAATTCTTAAAATTTTAGATCGTAATGATCTTCTTACTCGTAAAGTTTCTCGCACATCAGCAGATTGAAGCAGATCAGTAAACCAATATCCTTGAGTGCCATCATTAAGTAGAGGTCTAGATGCATTAGGAATGGTATTAATTTGTCCGAAAGAAGATCCTACTGAAAGTTTATTAGCACTAACGATTAAGTTTACTTCTCTAGATCTTCTTTCATTTCCTTGTATGATAATATCTCCTCTTTCTACTGGAGGATCAATGTCAATTTCTTGAAAGTCATCATCAGAACCAATGTAAATATATCCTTCAAATGTAGCACCATTCTGTGGAGGTGCAGAATATTCAACAATACTACCAAATAATTTGTAAGAAACTAATGAATTTGGATATGCTGGAACCCTACCTGTTTCCTCGGTTGATGGTATTTGTAAAGATCCGTCAATAAAAATAATCAAGTTTGCGGAGATATTTGCTGCAGGTCTAGATTCAGCAATTACTGAGAATACCTCATCATTAGTAGGATTAATCAAGTTAAATGCTCGGTCAGTGCCGTTGAATAGACCAGACATATCTTTTAATGGTATTACCTCGCCCAGGTAGAAAACATTCAATGGTGCGCCTTCTGGAGGTGCTTCTGTGAAAGATAGAACCGAATATTCATTGGGTGCGGTGCCAGTTAAATTAATTACATAAGAATCATTTACACCTTTCTTCTGTAAAATACCATTAACGATAACAAAAATATCTTTGTCAGTTCCAATATTAACTGGTTCTCTATTTTCTTTAAGTGGGAAAACTGTTTTATCACCATCAAATCCTCTAGAAAAAGATTTAACTGTTAAAGTATACGGAGTGATTTTTTCCACCACTACACCATCAGGATGCAAAACTGCAGATGTACTCAGTTGAGAACGATCAACAGTTAAAGTATTTGTTGAGATATTAGTAATTTTTACAATCTCAACTTCATTAATCAGTAAGTAATCATTTGTAGTAAATCCAGAAGCATCATCTACAGTAATTTCAGTATCAGCAACAAGTACTGCGAAAGGTTCATTAGTTAATGTTTGGACTCCAGTTCTAATTGAAGAAACAATACCACTTTCAAGAACGTCATTATCAACAAATGCATCATCTCTATCTGCTTCAGTTGTTGCTATATTGATAAGAATAAGTTCTCTATGAATAAATTTAATCGTTCCACTAGTAGGAATATTATACAAAGGTAATGCAGAACTACTAATATTTGTTAAAGTAATTACATTGCCATTAATAGCAGTAATTTCTAATTCATCGTTATTTTCAGATGTTAATCCAAAAGCAGAATTAAATAATACTCTATCACCAACGTAAACTTTAAGTGTTGAAGAAATTGTTATATCTGTTGTTGCACCTGATGCTAAAGATCCAGAAGAACCTAAAGAGATGGATTTAATAATAACATTTTCATCTTTACGTTCAATAACTGCTGATGATGTTGCTGTATTAATATAATCACCAGTAACAAAATTATCAAACTCTTCTTTAACATGTATTTTACTAATACTTACATCATCAAATTGATAATTAGGTGTAGTTGTATTACCCTCTGGATCTAATCTTTCATATAAAAATCCAATAAACTGTCTACCAATTTCAGTTCTATCTGAAGCAACATTGGGTAAAATATACCTAAATGGTGGTTCAAAGAAACGAATCTTTCTGGCACCACTACTTCTAGTATTATACACGATATGTGGAGATTGAACTATACCTGAAATATCAACTACATACTGCTCTGGTTTAATTACAAAACCTGGGGGAATTTCTAATTGCCCATCTTCAATTTTATAAACGTATTTTGTGCCATTAATACCATGAGATAATTCAGACAACGATGCTCCATTTATATCAATAAGGACTATTAACGTATCATAATTAAATCCATAATTAAATAAAATATCTTTATTTGTATCTAATTCATAATCATCAGGAGAAATTATAATACCATCTACAAATACAAAGTAATCGTGTTTTGATGCAGGTCCTGATGTCTTATTTGGTAATACAATTGGAGTCCCAACACTAACATTTCCTGGAGTAAATACACCACCACTTCCCGTATAGAACTCATTCTTGATAAATGAATTAGATTGTCTTACTGAAATTTGTGTACCAATAGGTAATGCAATGGGAGTATTGGAAACATCATCATCAGTAAATGTAATTGTAGGAGTTCCACCTCCAGCACTAACTGCAAAGTTATCATTTCTCTGAACAATACCATCAACAAATACCAGGTATTCATCTTTATTAATTGATGTAAATACTCCTGCTGGCCAAACAGATCCGTCTGTCTGATTAAGATTAAATACACTACTACTAGCAATTGATGTTTGATTCATAGTGTAAATTGAATTTACCTCATTAAATTGTCTATATCTTATCAGTTCTCCATCCGGCATTGGATCGCCAGACAGTTGTTGTGTATAAAAATCAATTACTTTATCCGCATCAATAATTTCCCAAGAAGTTCCATATGTTTGAATAATATTATCCAAAAGAACAACCATTTGGTCAACTTCATAGTCAACTATGTAATTTGGACTTCCATTTTTAATTGGTGTTATTGGATCGATTACTTTAAGTTCAAATAAAGTTTCAATTCCATTAAATTGGTCAGATATATCTTCAAATACTCCAACAATTGATGTTTTGATGTTTAAAACATCAGTCAGTAATTTATTTTCAACAACAACAGAATCAAATCTGTTATTTTCATTTTTAGCAACTAAGAAATTATATTTTCTTCTTAATTGTGCTATTTCAGCAGAAGTTGTACCTATATTGACAATAGAATTGCCTTCTTTAATTAAATTCGTTTCATCATAATTAGTATCTTCAAGGTCCTTAGTTCTAAAGTTTTCATGGAGAATACTATCTTCTGGAGAACTTAAAATTTGAGTTTTAGAGAAAACTTTATAACCTGCAGGGTGCAGAGCGTTTTCATAGTTTTCTCGCCACTCTACAAATGGGGTTTGAACTCCAACTTGGTATGCAAATTTTTGATAACGATTACTATCTTGAATCTTAAGTGCATTTGATCCAATGAAAGATCCACCATCAATAAATTGTTTTTGTGTTTGTACAACAGCATCTAATTTTGCTGATGTTTCTACTGAGTAAATTTCACCAACAACACCAACTGCTAATGTATTTAATCCAATAATTTCATCGTCTTCTTTCAATTTAGTTGTAATTCCAGTAATTCTTAAAATAGAATTATTTTCTTGCCATCCATCAATAGTAGAAATTTCACCAGAACCAATAGTTGTTTCGATATTACCAGTAGATCTAATAATACTAACACGTTCACCATTGGAGAAAGGAGATTTCTTCATTATTGCAGTAAACTGGGCATTTCTTGCAAAATTAACTGCTTCATAATATATTCCTTGATTAATAATGATATTGGAAATATCCTCAGTCCAATATGCTTGATCTAATGGTAATAAATTAACAATACCATCCTGTGCTCTTGCTTTAAGTGAAACATTACCAAGGAATGCATAGAAAGTGTTACTTTCTATGAAACTGTAAACTTGATTTGCTTCATCGTTTGAATTTGCAAAATAGTATGCTCTAATTCTAAAAGGATCTCCTGCTTGGAAAAATTCTTTAAAATTGATATTAAAATTAATATCAGATCCAGAAATAGTACTAATATAATAATATTTTTCTGCCGTGACTGTTGGGGCAGAATTATATTTAATTCCTGAACTTAGTATGTTAATATTTGAAATAATTCTAGAATTAATTACTCCATCAAATTTTGCATGATTTGGACTATCATTTTGAAGACCACCACCAACAACTTTCATCCTAGGTGAAAATAAGTAATCATCTCCAGGATCATTAATTGTTAAAGATTCTATAGTAAAATTATTTTTTAATTTACTAATTACTGGAAAAATTAGTGTTGGTTTTTGAGTTGGATCTGGACTATATCCATATCCAGAATTAATTGATTTTACACTTTTAATTGTTCCAATTTTATCCGAAACTGCTTCTAAAATTGCTCCTTCCCCGCCTACAGTAGAAATAGAAGTAATTTGTGGAACTTGTTGATAGTTTACTCCATTATTAGTTAAAGTAACTCTCTCAATAGGTCCATCTGCATTTTTTGATGTGGTTGTATATGAAATTTTATTTAAATCATATTTATCGAAAAGATTGTCATCAGGGTCTGGATTAATTTTACTGTAAATTTCAAAAAAAGTAGATCCAGAATTAATTACATGATATGAACCATTAATTGGTTCAGATTTAATCATTAGTGGAATAACAGTAATCCCATCAGTATTAACATTTTTAACTTCCATATTAACTTTACTTAAATCTGAATCATCAGGTAATAATACAAATTGAGTTAATTTACCATCAATATTGAATTTTTTTTCAATGCCAACATCAAAATATTCTTTTTTTGTATCTGATCCTGGGGTAAAAAATCGTACTTCAATATTGTTATAATTTGGATTATTATATGATACGTTAAATTTATATGTTGAATTTTCGTATAAAGTAAGTCCATTAGGATAAGTTTCATTAAAATTATCACCAGTGGATAACTTTAACTGACCAGATGGTTGATATATGTCAAATGACTCTATATTTTCAGTAGATGCAGAAATAGTTACAAAATCATTAATAACTAATCCATTATCTGAAGAATTTAATTTAGTTACAATTCTATCTTCTTCATACTTTAGTGTTTCTGCTGTACTAAAAAATAATCTATTAACTTCAGTTCTAGGGTTATGATCTGCTAAAACAGTTTCTAGTGCCGTTCTTTCGACAATCAAAGTATGACTATATGTTGTAGCAGTTAAATTTACACCACTTACAATATTAGGAGGTGCATCATTAACATTTGTTCCAGAGTATGAACTATTAGTAGAAATATACGCAATTGGATTTGAAATATAATTTTCAGAACCTGGAGTAAATGTAATATCTGAAATATTACCATCGTTAATTGTCACTACTGTCGAAATATCTCCACCATTGTTTTGAATATATCCATTAAAATACAAATAATACTGTATTCCACTTTGAGTGCCTGTACTATCATTAATTTTTATAGCAACTACTTCATTGTTAATATTTTTTTGAATAACAGTATCAATAATTCTCATTTTTTCAGAATTAATTTCAATATAATCACCAACTGAAAATTTTGAACTATCGTATACAGGAAGTGAAGATAAAATTGTTACGGTTGAGTTATTATTATGGGAACTAGGTGTAGAATTAATACCTCTACTTACAAGTAATCTATTATTACCTTGAGTAGAAATAACCTTCATAATCTCAGTACCAACTTTAATATAAACTGGATTCCCTGAAGAATGAGTAAAATCACTAATAATTGAATTATTAAAGTTATCAATTAGGAATGTAGTTTGATTATTAGAAATTCCAGATGCTTCATTTAATGCAGCAAATTTTAATGAAGCAGTAACTACAGGTGCTGAAGCATCTGGACCTACAAGTTCTGATACTGATTGAGTATCAACTGTAAGTGTAGTGTTGTAAAAATTATCTCTATTATCTGGATTTGGAAGATTACCTAAAACATTAGAAAGATATAGATTTTGATTCTCACTATCAACTGAATGGATTGTAGCAGAAAATCCTTCTATAGTTTTAATTTGATCTCCAATATTAAAAGATCCTACATCACTTCTATATTCTAAGTAATCATAGGTTGCTTTTGTTACTGAACTAATTGTTTTTCCTTTAAGAACACTTACAAAACTTGCTGCTCCAAAACCACCAGTTCCTTCATTGTCAAAATTAACAATATCGCCAAATTTATATCCAAATCCTGAAGTGATAATATCAATAAAATCTAACGATGCTTCTGCTGAAGATGGAATAGACGCCACTTCAAAGAAACCAGGATCTATTGGTTTAGGTGCAATATTAGATCTGAAATCTAAATATCTTTTTAAATTAGGAATTGCTTCAAGGTTAAGGAATTGTTGATTGTTAAATTCTGTATAAACTTTACCTGAAAATTTAGGACCAATAAAATATGGAAATCCTTCACTACTTAGTGAATTTAAATTAACACTTGCGGTCATAAAATATGCATAAACACCGTTAGGATAGTCAGGTGTTTTACAATACCTACCATTATTTGAATCTAAATCTGCATTTTTAGAAGTCCATTTATAATCTTGCTCAAACTCTCCAATTGAATAGTCAGTGTTCAATCCACCACCATTACGATCTGTTTGTCTCTCAGGTTCAAGATTATTTTGAAATAGTAATTTATATCCACTCTTCATCTCAACAATAACAGAGTTATCGTCTAATGGATTTCTATATCCATAAGGACCATAAATTGGAGCACCATCTAATGCCCATCCAATGAGTGGAGAGTGAACTAAATTATTTTGAAGATTTACAGATTCTATTTCATTTGTTGATGGATCTTTAAGTTGAAGTTTAAATGGAGCAGCAATGATTGAATATTCACTTAAAAACGTTTCATTTCCTTGATCATCAGTTGTAATACCTTTTTGGGCATAATATGCTCCAAGATCAGTTCTAATCAAATTAGATAAATTTGGATTAGTATTATTAACCTTTGTGTAAAATTTAGCAGTAGTATTTAAAATAAGGTTCTCACCAGGTTCAAAAATTTCAATAATAGCATTAAGTTCATCGTAACCAATACCACCATTTAAAATTTTAATTCCCTGCACTTGCTTACTATTACTATCCCATTCTGCAAGTAAAACTGCACCAAAACCAGGGTTAGTAGAAGTATCAACAACTCTTATAACAGGACGAGAATTATATTGAGATCCACTAGTAATAATAGAAGCCGATGTAATAACACCATTATCGATACTAAGTATACCGGAAGCACCCAATCCTCGAACAATATCAGCAGATGGGTTAATTCTATATCCTTTACCAGGATTTACAATCGTAACATCGGTTACTGGACCACCAATTTGAAGTTCAATATCTGCAGCATTATCAATATTAAGTTCAGGTGTAATTTCAATGGTTGGAGATTTAGTATAACCTGTACCTGGATCAATAATTCTTACTTTAGTAATTTTTCCATCAACCACAATAGGAGACAGAACAGCATCTCTAAAATTATTTCCAGAATAAACTGTGTCGGAAAGGTCTCTAATGACGTTTATAAAAGTTGTATTTGCTGGGTATCCTACACCACCATTTTTAATATAAACTTCGCTTACGCGACCAGAAACGACCATTTCTGCTGTTGCTTGTTCACCTGACCATATAGAAACAACTTCTAATGAAATATCATCATCTTCAGTTAATCCGCCCACATCAGACCCATCAATAATAATATTAGTACCAGATTCATAATTATTTCCAGCTAAATTATCAACTACTTTAGCAGATAATACAGATCCAAAATTATCTCTAATAACTTTAAATCTAGCTTGAGTACCAACCGTAGAAAAACCATCTACCAAATATACTTGATTTGCTTGACTTAAAATAGTTGTAGATGAAACTATAGATACATCCCCAATTGCATCTATAAGGGGAGATTCAATCTTTAATTCTGGAGGATTGTCAATTGCAAAATTATCTCCACCGTTAACAATATTAATACTTTCTATTTTACCGTTAATAATACGCTCTTCACTCTTCCAATTATAAATATAACTTCCATCTCTAAGAATTCCAACAACATCATTTGGATTAGTTTCTTGCTGAAGAGTATCTACTGATTTATTAAATACTTTGGGAATTTTCTTAAAAATATTAGCATTAATAATTTTTAAATTATTATTTTCTAAAAATACTTGACCAGGATTAATGCTATAAAACGGGATACTAGAAGTATACACATAAACTGATTCAATATCAGTGTATACTTGAGTTATTCCAGCAACGATATTTTCATTTAATACAATTGGAGTTGTGTCGTTAAAAGTCCAACTAGTAACTAATAAATTAGTTTCATCTATTAAGTTAGTAACAAATCCTAAATCACCTTTTTGGTAATATGTGCTATTTTTAATAATTTCAAAATTACTAACACCAGCATATATGATAAAATATGAACCTTCAATAATATCTGAATCTAATTCTTTAACTCTTGCTAAGGTATTGACATCATAAACATAGTCATCTGTATTAATTAATAGAGTAGGATTTTCAGAAACTCTCAATATAAAATAATTAAAATGTTTATCATAATACGTAAACAATTTATTTCCAATTCTTAAAGTTCCTTCACGATCAAAATTAGAGGTTGAATCAACGTAAACATATGCAATATCATCAACTATACGAAATTGAGTAGTAACTTTTGTGAAATACGTTGGAATTAAATTCCTTCCATTAGAAATTTCAATTTCAAATACTTGACTTGCGAAAGAAAATACATTTTCAACTGTTTGTACTGGAAACTGGTGATTACCCTGTACTAAGATAGCTCCCCTATCTGCTAATAAACTTAAAGGGTAATTATCTAATGTTTCAATTCTTACAATTTCTTTATTTTGATATGTGGCATCAGAAGATGCCATTAAAAGATCTCTATAGTTTATAATATCAGCATTTTCTTGATATAAAAATTTAAAGTAGAATGAAATTGCTTTTGGAGTACCTTTAGAGATATAAAAATCTCTAATTTTTTTAATAATAGTATCTACATTAACAGTTTGAAGATTTTTCTCTAATGCTTGCTTTGGAAAATCAACAAGATACTGTTCTCTAATTTTTTCTAAAATATAGAGAGTATATGAAAATCCCTGATTATATACTTTAATATTATTACTAGCATTATAAGAATCGGCTACAGTAACAATATTTGGTAATAATACACCTTCAACACTAAGATCATTATACGTATAACCTCTAGTGCATCCTGAAAAAACTGTACGCTTCTGTCCATTAACAGTTTTTACTGATCTAGTTTTATATAAAATAACTTCGTCTTCAATTTTAAGCAATCCATCATTTGGAGGAAAATTTACATCTTCATCAACTTCAATTTCAGTATCATTAACATCGATAGATGCTGATAAAATTGCATATGGAGTTACCGACGTATAAGAGTCAATATTGATAAGTTTTTCAATATTTCCTAAAATATCCAAAGGATTACTATTCGTTTCTAAGAACGCATAGTACTCTTTAAGGAAAGATACAAATGTTGGATATTCCGAGGCAAAGTATTTAGATACTTGCCCGTCAATGGAACTCGATACTTTTAGATCGTTAAACATATTTAACTAGATACTGGAATTTGTCCTACGCCTGATGTTCTGTTGGCAGATGAGATTGTATCAAGGATTGAGGTTACTCGTATATCTTCTGGTTTAACAGAAATATAAAGATCACGCAATGCAATGATATCATTTGATTTTGGTATTATCGAGAAAGAGATAGTTTCAAGATTACCTACAACAGAATTAATATTGATAGCATTAATATTTATTTCACCCTTTTTATAGTCAATTGTACCGGCATTTTTAGACCAGTAAATCTTTTCACCTCCTGAAATTTTAAAAATTGCTAATCCAGAAACACCATATTTTTCAAAATAGTAAACATTAGTAGTATCTTCACCAGTAATTTTAAATCCACTAGAAATTAAATCTGTATCATCAGAAATTCTATTTCCATAACAAATTTCATATGAAGCAAACACATTTGACAAAACTGGCATATTTTTCTTTATTCTAATTTTAGTAATATTAGAAGTAATGCCTGGATCAGTAGAATCAATTTCTGCTACAAGTTTACTATATTTAAATTTACCATTAAATCTATCTAAATCATTATCTTCACCAAATTTTTGAATAACAATTCTAGAAACTTCAGCAATTTGTTGTGGTGTTCTTCTCGATTTACTATTATTGTAATAAACGTAAGAATCAACTTCTAAGAAAATATAGGATGGGTCGATAACCTCAGGAATAACGGAAAGAATAGTATATTCTCTAATTGCCTTGGTTAAATTCATTTTCGCAGTCGTAGTCATTTTATCAGCACCAAATGGTTTTGCTGCAATGAATACTTTTCCATATTGTGGAGGACTAGCATCTTCTCCACCATAAATTGACAACGCTTCAAGATTGGGATATAGTTGTGTGACTAATGTCTCATAATCTCTGACTGTAACCGCTCTCTGTTGGGCAGAATATGACCTAGGAGCAAGGTATTTGATAGAAGTGATACTCTGAGGTAATGCACCACCTGAAGAGGGGTTTACGACGGTTATGGTTGGAGTTACATTTTCAAAAAATTGATTGTTATATTTAAAAACTCCAGTAAACTCAAAAAGTGAGCATTGATTTGCTTCGTCTTGGTTATTAACAATATACTCAATAGTTACTGAATCATTATTTTGCAATTTACGTCCAAAAACATCGTCCCCAAACAAAAGTTCAAACTGTTCGTTTTTATTTTCTTGAATCCAGTAGATTGTATCGTCAGAGCTTAAACCTGTAATACTTTCTGCTTTTTTATAAGTTATTGGAACATTATAATTATCTTGATTGACAATAACTGTAATTAAGTCAACATCTGCATTAGCACTTGGAATAATAATACTTTGTCTTGTTGAAGTGTCAATATTATAAACAATACTTAAAAGATTTCCTTGGTAGATGTCAATGTCTGAAAAACGTACTTTTCTAACGCCATCAACATCAACAAATGCTTCTCTTGTAATATCATCTAGTGTTGAATACACAAAAGAACCATTTTCATTACTACCAATGAATGATTCGCCTTTTTTTAAAGTGAATGCACCAATCTGTGGAGATACTGGTACATCCATACTAATTGTTGCCTTTGCTGACTTTGATGATCTTGGTGTATATCCAATCAAACTCGCAAGAGAAACAACATTATCTCTAATAGAGGCACTATCAAAAAATACTTCATTAGCAATCAGGTTAGCATTTAACGCTGAATAATAAGTGTTGTATGATAGTACATCAATCAATTGGGTCAATACAGACCCTTCAAAATTATAATCACTAAAAGTATCAGACGCACGTAAATACGCCTTCAAACTTTGTTTGATATTCTCAAAATCTAAATTAGTGATTGTGTTAAACGCCATTATACTCGTTCTAAAATAAGGTTAAGTGACTGCTGATTCAGTGGTAATCCTACAATTTCATAATTAATTGTAATATCTACTGAATTATCGTCTATATTATCAAGATAATCAATATTAATAACTTTAACGCGAGGTTCAAAAACTTTTAATGCGTCTTCAATTGAAAGTGTGATATCATCTGCCAAAATAGGGTCAAAATTTTCAAACAATACAACTTGTGCTTCAGTTCCAAAAAGAGGACGAAAGGGTTTTTCGCCTCTCATGGTCATTACAACACTTTTTACTGCTTGTTTGATGGCATCCTCATTTGTTAACAGATTAATATCACCCGTAATAGGGTGAGGTTCAAAACTGGGATTAATATCAACAAATTTTTTGGATACCTTACGCATTTTAACGCCCGTTATACTTTATATATCTACTTTTTCTTGTTTTTTTTGGTTTCTGCTGATTTTTTCAAGTAATAATCTGATTTTGGATCGGTAATTAATACCATACCAGATTTTTTAAATTCTTCACTTTGATCAGGCACGGGTTGATTTGCCATTTTGCTCCAAATTAGTATAGAATAGAACTCTTTATATTTATTCACCCTACGAACCCATACTTTTTGTGCTGGTAGGTTGACGACTAGTTGACTCATTCTTCGTAAGTAGGTGGATGAAAGTTGCAGTACTCATTAAAAGTGATTTTCATCTCTTTATGAGTAAGATTACAGTATTTTGCTGCTTTTGGTAGGTTCCATTTAGCAGTAAACAGCATTTCCATTGATTTACGTGTTTCTGCTCTCAACGTCCTTGACCACGATAACGCTTTTTCTTGCCATTACGTGATGTTGCAGACAATTTTGTGTTTTGTGAACTGCCTTGACGAGTGTTTTTGGGGTTTCCTTGAACGAATTGAACTCCAGAAAGTCCAATCTTGGAACGCATTGCCATGATTTTATGTTTTTTGTGTGAACAACAGTAGTATAGAGCAGATTTTCCGATTTGTCAAGTCAAAAAACGCCTGCAAAGACATTAAATGACCCTTGAGCGATGGTATCTCCGCAACCAATCATGTCTCCGATGCGTCCAGGCGGACGAAAATTGAAATATACGTTGACTGGACCCTGTGAAATGGGTCTTATTAGGTGTGGTGGCGGACAATTTGAACATGGACACGCATGTGGAGCAAATAAATCTCCCAATCGCCCTGCCAAACTGAAATTTACACGCACATTAGGTGATCCTTGCGTAAGTGCAGATGGAGGATAGCAGATATGCCCTGTAGATAGAGCACCAACAAATGTACAACCTTTCATGGAACAAATTTAGGATTAATAGGATTACGACCTGCCTGACTAGTTATCGCAGTTCCAAACCTTGTTGATGCAATATCTTTATCATCATACACGATTTGCTTAATTGGGAACGTGCCAGCACCAATACCACAACTACTTGTAATGACTACTGTAAATTCTACAATAATCATATAGTTGGGATCTGGTGTGTATGCCTGCATATGATCTTTTACACCAATCTCCTCAATCATTCCGATGGTAGGTGTTCCGGCAATAGCAGAACCGCCAATAGGATTTAGGTATGGACTTCTAATATTTGCAGACCCCTGGTTCAACGTACCGTACTGTGCAACGTATCCAGAAGGAGATGCAACAGTTGTTATAGGAAGATGTGTAGGAGCAACTAAATCTCTACGGTACTTATATTCCTTATTAGGAAACAGATAGTCCGTATAGTTCCCACTAACTCTCATGGTAATAGTACCAGGAAACGTACATGTTGCTGTTGCAACACCAGTACCCGATGTAGCACTACCACTAGAACCATTAGTACTAGTTAATGTTACAGTAAGACCAGGATCACCAAAATATGCAGATGGTGCAACAACTGGAGTAAAACTAGGTACAGTTACTGTAAAGAATTCTGCGTAAATTGGTGGTGGACCAGAAGAAATTAATGGTCCTGGTGGTCCACATGGCGTAGGTCCTGAAATTGCAGTCCAGACATTAGGAACCCATATGGGTGGTACAATGGGTTTCATTACAATACTTGGTGATGGTTGTATTGGTGTATATACGGTTGGTATTGGCATTACTTTACTCTCCTTGCTTCAGATGCATTCAGGATCTCTTGGAATCGTGCCTGCCCTACCAAATAATCATTCATCACATATAGTGTAGTACTCCATGTTCCGGCACCAATACTTGTGAGTAATCCTTCTGGTGGAATATAACGATAGGTAATGCCACTCTCGTCTACAAAGATGCCTGTACCACTCGGTCCAGTGTCTGCTGGTGTACCAGGTGTAGATGGCACCGGAGGTACTGCTGTAGGGTTCCCAGGCGTGCCTGGAGTGCCTCCACTGACTGTTCCACCTACATCCACATGATAAGTACTTCCACCCTTCAATACATACGATCCTGTAGGTAGTGTCGCTCCAATTGCCCAGGTAAGTGTTGATACTCCTGCAATACTACTCGTCACTGTAAAATTGAATACCATATCACGATGACCCTCTCTGGTTTGATCATCACTCGTCCCGGCAGTACGTTCGGTAATATCTCCTTCATATTTTAATAATGATACTCCGGTCGGTACTTCATCACTTAAATCAATTGATCCTCCATTATTGTCCTTATCAATTCGATAAGGTTCGATAAAGTTATTTGGATCTTCTCCTCTCTCCGGTAGATCCATCTCAAAATTTAAATGATTACTATCTGGTATGTATTCCGAATTTTTTTCATAGTAATACTCCCAGGTTTCCTCTGGAAAGAGTTTTTTTCCGAACTCTCCCCCGAACTTAATTGTTACCGTCTGTGGTGCTACCGCACTTATACTCACAGTTCCACTGCTCGACGTGGCAGTCACACTGTTCCCATCGCTTCGCAATAATGTGACTGTGACATCATCGTCCAGATATGGAGCACTACTCCCAATATTTGGAACCATGCTATTGAATGTTACGGTAAATGTCTCACTTGCTCTGGTAGATGCCATACTAACGGTTGTACAACCATTCTTATACTCAATACCAGATGCTGTGTTCATCTTACCATATACATCATACTGGACACCCTCCAATACAATATCAGTCGTCCTTGCCTGATTTAATGATGGTTCACTATATTGATTGCCATCCCCATCAAAACAACACCCTGTATAATTATTCACTAACTTCTCACTCAGATCCTCTCCCACATACACAATACGATCTGTCTCAGTACTATACCCCGATACATACCAACTTGCACCTGATGAGTCACACGGATCCGTCGTAACCGCATTCGGTACTTTCCATGTCTGACGATACGTTCCTACAGGTAATGAAAAATATTTTCCTTGCCCTGTACCTGCTACCACAGGATAACTGAGATTTACTGCATTACCTACCTCATACTTGATATCAATTTGTGAGGACCCCGTGCCGACACTCTCGACAACTTCCTTATAATTAGGCATCCAAATTTACATCCTCCTTGAAGTTTAACATCCAAAAGTCCTCGGCACCCTCATAGTCACGGAAATAATACCGCTCGCCCTCTGGCGAATCTAAGATGAACTTATCAATCTTTGATTCATACTCGATCTTTGGTCCGGTCATCGGTTTGTCCTCATCGTAAATAAACTTTAAATAATCCTCGTAGTCCAAATCATCCATACCTTTAAGTAGCATACCACTTTATATATCACCCCTTTGAGGGTTTTTTACCTCAGAAAATTTTTGGGATTATTTTGATATATAGAAGTCGCTTGGGGACCTTTGTAGGTTAGGAGGGACCCATGCATTTTAAACGTAGCGGCCGGTAACATATAAGGGCGCTAATCGCCATTACTGGTTTTTACTTAGTGTCGGCGCTAAGTGTTACTTAGTGGCGGTCACTATGTATTACTTAGTGCCGGTCACTATGTGTTACTTAGTGATGTGGAGTTTGTGTTACTTAGTGTTCGCATGTTGTATAACATAGCAGGGGCACAGTGAGTGTTACTTAGTGCCCCTCACTATGTGTTACTTAGTGCTGGTCTTAATCTTGTTAGCGAGACGACCCAAACTTACGAATGGGACTAATGCTAACAGCATGTGGCGTTTCTTACAATTATGCATGGATTCTGAACCAGATTTCCAATCACAATAGGCAACGCCACTAAGTGGATAGAACTCAATTCCACTAAGTGCAGATGAAGGGCGTGAAACATAAAATCTCACATTGCCGGTGATACGTTGAATACAATTAGCAGTGGAGAGGTTGATGTTAGTCATGGTGTCGTGTTTGTTTGACTCTTGAATTCTACAGGATGGAGGGGTCGTATGGTGACCCCAAACCTTAAGAGAATCAGTCGTCTTCGTTGAAGATCTCTGCTAGGCAGGCATTCATCTCGGAGGCATTGATTGCGGAATTATCCCAGCGAACACCATCGCCGGTCTCACCAATGAAGCGTCCGATCTGTCCGGCAGTCATGCAACGGACGAACTTCTCCCAAGGGGTCTCACCCTCAGCGAATCTCACACATGCCTTGGCAGTGTTGTAGAGAAACTCATCATTGCCGATCCACAGAGCAGCGTTCCACGTTTCGTAGTTTGCCCAACCGTTGTAGGTTTCAGTGCTGAAGTGGCGGATGTCGGTTGTCATGATCTTGGTTGTTTGTGACTTGATTATTCTACAGGATGGAGGGGTCAAATGGCGACCCCAAACCTTAAGCAATTCTAGATTGCTGTTGGTGCTCCTGATGCCCAGAACGCGAGTCGCATTGTGCTCGCCTTGCTTGCTTGCTCTGCTGTGCGACCCTTACGGATTGCAGTGGTCTGCAATGCTTTACGTGTCACGTCTCCATTCTTGGATGTGATCACGTTGCGTGCTGCTTGGAAAGTTTCTTTCTTAGTCATGGTTTCAGTTAGTAGCGATGGCGTCAGCAATGGCAGAATCTAGTTCTGTCAGTTCGGTTTCAATCTCGGAGAGATCAACCTGGTCTAGATCGTACATAAGATCTTCGATCTGAAGTTCCATTAGATAGGCGTCAGTGACTCGCATAGTGTCGTGTTTGGTTGACTTGCTTAGTATAGTCGGTAGGGGTCAGAATGCAACCCCTGAAATGTTAAGAAAATCAGGATTGCTGGCGTTGCTCTTGGATGAGTTCGGTGCCAGCGTTGATGCCATCCAGTACATACTGACCATAGGCGTAGCCGACAGTGAGAGCAACAAGAGAGATGAGAAGCGTTTTCATTGTGGTTGATTTGCTTGTGCTTATCCTAGTCGATCAGACGCCGCGGCCAAGGGTAAAAAACCAGTTGTAGAAGTGGCACACCTAGACCGGGTTCTAGTCCCCCTAGGCTCTAGAATGGAGGTAGAGCCCATTTTCAAAATGGAAGACAAAATAAAAAGGGCATCTCTGCCCTTGTGCCACTCATCCGATTGTCCCTCCCATCATCATGCTGTATTGTGAGATGGGCAGGACCTTAATCAGCACGTAATCAAAATCATCTTTGATTTCTTCCTTGTAGGCATCTGCCGTTGATTGGCAGTCAAAGAGACGAAGAGAGCTGAATTCTGCCCCCTCGTAATCAATGCCACCGATGACGGCGATGCATTTTGGTTCGTTCATGGTTTCGTTTCTCATGTGATTATTCTACAGGGTCAGACGCCTAGTGGCGGTCGCTGATGTTCCAGTTGCTGGAGTGGTCGGGTTGGATGCGACCAGCACGGACTGCCTGCCTGTACTCGTGCTCTGCTTGCATCTGACGTTGGATCTTCTCCATGACGGTCAGCATCTTAGGGGAAGGATCTTTGGAAGTGAGAAAGAATGATGTTTTGTTCATGTGCTTAGTATAGAGCATTTTGAGGGTCAGTGTGACCCTCTTAACAATCTCTTCAGATTAGGCAAGCATCGATTGCCTCCATGACGTTGCCGTACTCACCGACAATCTCGCCTAGGTGGTCGCGAATGAACGCATAGGATCCTGACTCATCGTGCATGGAGAAGCATACATCCATTGCACGGTCGAGATCAGTGAGCATCTCGGTTTCACCAAGGGCAGGGCAAGTGATTTCGTACATGTGTTTCTTTTGAACTGAGTTCATTATGGCATGGATCGGCAGACCGTTCTGTATCGGTTGATACCGTTTTC
>Ga0102814_10000208_pt1 | contig 42917 bp, 40 predicted proteins | sample ColrivemetaGS741_FD_79112 | JGI IMG/M metagenome (GOLD analysis project Ga0102814, IMG submission 79112) | Estuarine microbial communities from the Columbia River estuary - Flood tide ETM metaG S.741 | ecosystem: Environmental > Aquatic > Marine > Intertidal zone > Estuary | place: USA...
AGTTTCTCGGGCCACGAATGTAGTGGCTACGCTGAATGTGCCAATGTGATTAACCAGTGTCGGGCCGACACCCAGACCTGTGAGGCCGCCTGCGGGTAATGATCAGGACGGGGTGGCCACTGGGGGCATCCCAGTTCCCCGGAACAGAGCCTGACCTTTCGCCCGTGAACCGTGCACTTGTCGGTTGCCGGAGGCTTTGTGTTTGGGTCAACGTCTGGACGCCGCCTCGCGACGCCGATGCCGCCTTTCCGTGAACTGACACGCTGACCGGGCAAGCGGGCTAGGCCGCAGGGGGTGCCAACCAACCGGCATAGTGAGCTCTATCCGAAACGGGTTGATGTCGTGGGCATTGTCCGCCCGAAGATGTTGGTAGCCCTCCGGGGGGTGGTGACAGACAAATGCGAACCAGTCTCAGTTTTTCAGTATTGGCAATCTGTTATCCTGCACAAAGCTGACGCCACTCGACGAGAGCGACGCTACGGTTCACCTTGAAGTTTGCTCGGCTGTTGAGGGCGCGCTCCGCGTTGAACAGGTTGTGGACTGAGGAATGGACGGCAACGAATTTCTGCAGCGATCGCATCCGGCGGAAGCGGAGCATCGCGCGTTCTCGTCGCCGGAAGGGTTGATGCGAATTCTCGGCTCGGTTGTTGAGTCAGTGGCCTGTTTCACGGTCGTCCGGCAGTCCCGGAGACTTCAGCGCCGCGGCGTAGGACCGCAGCTTATCGGTGACAAAGGCATGCGGGCGGCCGTGGCGTTTCATGGTTTTTCTCAGGAATTTCAATGCGGCTTTTCGGTCTCGCTTTTTCGAGACGAAAGCCTCCAAAACCCGGCCTTCATGATCGACGAAGCGCCACAGGTAGTGAGTGACGCCGTTGATCTTCACGAACACCTCATCGAGATGCCAACGCCAGTGCAGCAGGTCCTCGGCGTTGCGAAGCGAGAGCGGGTATCGGATGTAGAGCAATACCGCTCCAGGTGGATGATCTCGGGGCTGGTCTTGAAGTAGCGGAAAGGGCTGTGTTTGGTCATCGTAGCAGGAGAGGTGACAAACAGAAGCCTATCAACGCAAGCTCCTCTGACACTGCCTTCTTGGGGAATGTCGGCTTATGACTAGGGCCATCAGACAGGTATCTCACGCGCAAGGCCCCTTGATCGGCGGCCGAAGTAACGCCACGGTGCGGTATAGCGGCAGGCCCGTCGGGATTGTCGACGCAGAACCCCGGAGTTTCCGATGAAAAATCCTGCCTTGGGCACCCAATCCCGCGGAGAGCCGATCCAGACCTTCCTTGCGCCCATGGGCACGCCGCGCTTGCCCCGCATTTCCCACGGCGAGGGGATCTACATGTGGGATACCGGCGGCAAGCGGTACATCGACGTGTCATCGGGTCCGGTGGCGAACAATCTGGGCCACGCCAACCCGCGCGTTCTGGCGGCGATGCAGGCGCAGGCGGCGCGCACCGCCTTCGCCTTTCCCGGCATGTTCGAAAGCGAGGCCAACGCCGATCTGGCGCGGCTGTTGACCGATCAGGCCGGGCCGGGCTTCGATCAGGCGTTCTTCGTGTCGGGCGGCAGCGAGGCCGTGGAATCGGCGGTGAAATTCGCGCGCCAATACGCCCTGAGCCAAGGGCAGCCGCAACGCTGGAAGGTGATCTCGCGCGAGCCCGGCTATCACGGCGGGACGATGGGCGCGTTGGCCCTGACCGGGGACAAACATCAGCACGAGGTTTTCGGCCCGCTGATCCGTGAAATGCCGAAAGTGCCTGCGCCCTTTACCTACCGGTTGCCGCCGAACCACACGCGCGAAAGCTATGCCCGCCACTGCGCCGCTGCGGTCGAGGAGCGTATCTTGGCCGAGGGCCCCGAGACCGTGCTGGCCATGATCCTGGAACCCGTGGGCGGGTTGGCCACCGGCGCGCTGGTCGCCGAAGCGCCGTATCTGGACGAGGTGCGCGCGATCTGTTCGCGACATGGGGTCTTGCTGATCTTTGACGAGGTGATGAGCGGGGCAGGGCGCACTGGCAGTTTTCTCGCGTCGGACCATTGGCCCAACGCGCGGCCCGACCTGGTGGTTCTCGCCAAGGGAATCGCCGCTGGTTACACGCCGATGGGCTGCCTTCTGGCCCCTGACCACATGGTGCGCGCGGTGGCCGATGGCGGTGGCTTCATGAACGGGTTCACCTATTTCGCCAACCCCCTGTCCTGCGCCATCGGTCTGGCTGTGTTGCAGGAGATGGTGGACCAGGACCTCGTCGCCAACGCCGCGCATCAGGGGGCGGTGCTGGCCGAACGGTTGCGGGCGATGATCCCCCACTGTCGCCTGGTCGGCGACGTGCGGGGGCTGGGCCTGTTGCTGGCCGTCGAGCTCGTGGCCGATCAGGACAGCAAGCGGCGGATCCCGCTGGAAATGAATGCGCCGGCCATGGTGCAGCGGATCGCCATGGAGGAAGGGCTGGCGCTGTATGCCCGCCGCACCAGCCGGGGCGCCTATGGCGATTGGCTGATGATCACGCCGCCGTTAATCGTGACCGGGGCGCAGGTGGACGAAATCGCCGACGGGCTGGCGCGGGTGCTGGCGCGGTTTGACGCGGTGCTGCGGGCGGCGGGGGTCTGAGCCATGACCGACGATCGTAAAACCCTGCCGATCACCGGCTATCTCGACCGGGTTTCCGCGCGGCCGGGTGGCTCGCTCGCGGCGAAAATCAGCGCTCAGGGCGGTGGTTCGTATCAGGCGGATGTGGTGCGTATCCGCTCTGGCGACCCGAATCCGGCGGGGCCGGGGCTGATCTACGAGCCGATGGATTTCGGCCTTGCGCCAGAGTATCCGGCGCGCGCGCAGTCGATCGACAACGGCTCTTACGCCGTGATCCCCGCTGATGCGGCGTTCGCGGCGGAACGGCTGGGCTTTTCGGCTCTGATCCAACCCGGCCTGCTGCGCGACACGCCGTCGGTTCTCGTCGCCGCCGAGGACGCGCAGGGCGCCGGTTGGGTGCTCACCGTCAGCGCCGCGGCGCTGGAATTGCGGTACACCGGCTCCGATGGCCGGATGGTCGAGGCGCGGCTCGACGTCGCGCTTTCGCCGTGGATCTGGCAGCACGTCTGGTGCGGGATCGACCGGGTGCAGGGGCGGCTGACCTTGGGTGCTGCATCGTATCCATCGGGGCTCACCCTTACGGCCCACACAGACGCCGTGCTTGGCCGCTTGCCAACCATGCTGCCGCTGACGCTGGCCGCGCGTAAGACCGGTCGGGCGCCCTCGACGCAGCATTTCAACGGGCGCATCGAGGACCCCGCGATTCATACCGCGCCCTGCGCATCGCGGCCCCCACTGCCGCCCGAGGCTCCGGCCGGCGCGCTGGCAGCCTGGTGGGATTTCTCCATCGGAATCGACACACAAGCCATTCTGGACCGTGGCCCGCGCGGGTTGGCGGGGCGGCTGGTGAACATCCCCACCCGCGCCGTGCGTGGCGCGCGTTGGAGCGGCAACACAATGGATTGGGCGAAGGCGCCACGCGAATACGCGGCGATCCATTTCCACGAGGATGATCTGTACGATTGCGGCTGGGACACTGATTTCACCCTGACGGTGCCCGAGGGCACGCCCTGCGGCGTCTATGGCCTGCGGTTGCGCAAGGGGAATGCGCAGGATGTCCTGCCCTTCTACGTACTGCCGGCGCGCGGTGCACCGCGGGCGCAGGTCTGCTTTCTGGCCTCGACCTTCACGCACCAGGCCTATGCCAACCATGCGCGCGGCAATTGCGACGACAGCCTGCGCACGCGGATGCAGGACTGGTGTGCTAGCCCTTACAATCCCGACGACTTTCCAACCTACGGGCGCTCGACCTACAATTACCATCCGGACGGCACCGGAATTTCGATGTCGTCGCGGCTGCGTCCCTGTCTGACGGTTCGGCCGGGCTTTCTGACGTTTGACGATGCGCGCGGATCGGGGCTGCGGCATTTTTCCGCCGATACGCATCTTCTGTACTGGCTCGAACAGCAGGGGATACCCTTCGACATCATCACCGATGAGGATCTGGACGACGAAGGGCCAGCTCTGCTGGCCGGTACGCGGATTCTGCTGACCGGTTCGCATCCCGAGTACCACACCGCCGGAATGCTGGACGCCCTGCAGAGTTTTTCCTGTACCGGGGGGCGGTTGGCCTATCTGGGCGGCAACGGGTTCTACTGGAAGATCACCCGCCAAAAGACCCTGCCCGGTGTGATCGAACTACGCCGTGCCGAAGGCGGTATCCGCGCCTGGGCTACCGCCCCGGGCGAGGCGCATCACCAGCTGGACGGCGGCTACGGAGGCCTTTGGCGACGCAACGGGCGCGCGCCGCAATCCGTGGGCGCAGTCGGATTTTCCGCGCAGGGATTGTTCGAGGGGTCCTATTACCGCCGCCTGCCGCGCAGTCACGCCCCCGACGTCGCCTGGATCTTCGAGGGCGTGACGGAACAGCGGCTCGGCGATTATGGCCTCAGCGGGGGCGGTGCCGCCGGTTTCGAACTGGACCGCGCCGATCCCCGGCTAGGCACGCCCGAGAGCGCCGTGATCTTGGCGCGCAGTCAAGGGCATGGGTCGCATTTCGTCACCGTGCCCGAGGAATTGCTGTCGCATATCGCCACCGTGACCGGCGAACCTCCCGCAGATCTGGTGCGGGCCGAGATGGTCTATTGCCCAATGCCCCAGGGCGGGGCGATCTTTGCTGTGGGGTCAATCACCTTCTGCGGCAGCCTGCTGCAAGACAAGGGCAGCAACGGCGTCTCACGCGTCCTGCGCAATGTGCTGGATCGCTGGACTGCTGACTGACCTTCGCAAAGCTGGGTTGGGGGTGGGCCGTATTGCTCACGATGCTGGCTGAGTCTTGAAGTGAACCGCAGCGGGTTTGCCGGAGGCTGACGAGTCTTAGTTACGCGGCCATGCCCTTGCAGCACTTCAACCTGACGAAGCTTCAGCACGATCTCTTCTGGTTTGTCTCGCTTTCCTGCGATCTCTGGTCCTCCTAAACGGGATAAGATTATCCTAGGTGGTGGACCAATTCAGTGCGGGCACGCCAGCGAGCCCCGAACATCAGCCGGTTTGCGCAACTGATGTGTTAAACCCAACAAAGTGCTCAGCTCTTATGACGGAAGGCGGCTCTGTTGCACAAATCAATTGATGGGCGAGGTTTTCCTTTCCCCGAGTAGACTTACCCACGACTTCTGTGACGGGTATTCCAAGGGCCGTGACGCCGTTCAGGACGGCTACCTTGACCTAGAACTCGGCGACCTGACGAGCGAAGTTCCGCGCCATGAGGCGTTGGCCCCGCAATATTATACAATGCATCTTTGTCTCGACGCCGCTTCTGCGGTGATAGCCGCTCCATCGTCGCCAGATTGTTCGGCTGAAGCGTTTTGATGCCCGGTGGGCTTCGTTTCGTGCGGTCGCCCCTTCGGTATCTGGATTCCAGAGCTTGGCATTCTTGCGGGGCGGGATGATTGCGGCTGCGCCACGGGCGGCGATGGCGTCGTGGCACTTGCGGGTGACGAAGGCGCCATCGGCAGTGACGCTGGCGATCTGCTGATTGGGCGGGATCTGGTCAAGCAGTTCGGGCAAGGGTTGCGTTCTTTCCGGTCAGGCCATCTTTGCCGATGACACGCCGGTTACCGCAGCGCAATAACCGCGATCGGCGCGGAATGGGCCTTCGCATTTTCGACATCGCTCATCGGAAAGGGCTCAACGTCACTAGACGACCGGTCTAATTTGGCATATCAACCGGTATGAATTCTCGTACTGGTTCCACCAAAGACCAAATTCTCGCCACCGGCAGAGGCCTCGTTGCGCAACGTGGATTTGCGGGTATGGGGCTGAACGAGCTGCTAAAAGCCGCGTCGGTGCCCAAGGGGTCATTTTACCACTATTTCTCTTCGAAAGAGGATTTTGGCTGCAAGTTGCTTGAGCAATACCTGACGCAATACTTGCTCCGGCTTGACGAGATACTAAGCGTCGACGGCCCCAATGCGCGTGCGCGGTTGATGCACTATTGGTCCCTTTGGATCAGCACTCAAACGTCAGGCGATGCCTGCGCACAATGTCTGATCGTGAAGATTGGCGCAGAGATATCAGACGTCTCGGATGAGATGCGCGGCATTCTTGAAGAGGGAACAAGCCATATTGGCGCCCGCCTTTCGCAAGCAATTGCCGAAGGTCAGATGGACCATTCGATATCCGAAACCGTGCAGGCGGATATTCTTGGCCCGGCGCTGTACGAAATGTGGCTGGGCGCGAGCCTGTTGGCAAAGCTGTCACGGACACGCGATCCGTTTCTGAATGCGATGGAAACAGCAGAGCTTTTGTTGCCTCCGCCCTCTCAGAACCCAAAGGAAAAAATGTGAAAGTACTCTACAAAACCAGCGCCACAGCGACTGGTGGGCGTTCCGGCGTCAGCAAACTCGATGACGGTAGCTTTGAGGTCACCACAGTACCTCCCGGCAGCAAGAATGAGGGCGTAAACCCTGAGCAGCTTTTCGCACTGGGATATAGTGCGTGTTTCGACAATGCCATGCTGTTGGCCGCACAGCGCATGAAGCTGGCGCCAACCACGTGTTCGACAACAATTGAAGTTGGGCTTGCACAACTCGAAAGTGGTGGCTTTGGGCTTGATGTCGATCTCTACGCAAACATCGCAGGCCTGTCTGAGACCGAGGCACAATCGCTGCTGGAGACCGCACATTCGGTTTGCCCCTATTCCAACGCCTTGCGCGGCAATGTCGATGTTCGCCTGCATCTCAACCTTTCATTCTGAAACGAGAATTCCATGTCACAAAGCACTGACACAAACCGCCGGATCGTCCTTGCGCAACGCCCGGTTGGCGCACCGGACGCAAATACCCTGCGTCTTGAAACATCAGATGTGCCGGTCGCAGGTGTCGGTGAAATGCTGCTGCGGACCGATTATCTTTCGCTTGATCCCTACATGCGTGGCCGGATGAATGATGCCAAATCTTATGCCGAGCCCGTGGCCGTTGGCGCCCCGATGGTCGGCGCCACTGTTGCGCGCGTTGTCACCTCGGACGTCAAAGGGTTTGCTGAGGGGGATTGGGTCCTCAGCTTCAATGGTTGGCAAGACTACGCGGTCTCTGACGGGGCCGGCGTGACCAATATGGGAACCAATCCTGCGCATCCGTCCTGGGCACTTGGCATTATGGGAATGCCGGGTTTCACCGCCTATTGTGGCCTACTGTATATCGGTGAGCCGAAAGCCGGCGAAACCGTTGTGACCGCTGCGGCGACCGGCCCGGTTGGGGCAACCGTGGGCCAGATTGCCAAAATCAAGGGATGCCGCGCCGTGGGCATTGCCGGAGGGCCGGAGAAATGCGCCCATGCAGTGAACGAGCTTGGCTTTGATGTCTGCATCGACCGCAATGCACCCGATTTCGCGGCGCAGTTGAAAGCAGCCTGCCCGGATGGCATCGACGTCTATTTCGAAAACGTCGGCGGTGCGGTGTTGGCGGCTGTTCTGCCGCTTTTGAACCCGTTCGCGCGCATTCCTCTTTGTGGATTGGTGTCACAATACAATGCGACCAGCCTTCCCGAAGGACCAGACCGTTCGGGTGCGATGCTAGGCGCCTTTCTGACGAAGAAGATCAAGGTTCAGGGGTTCATCATCTGGGACAATTTCCCCAATCACTATCCCGAGTTCGCCAAGGAAATGACCGGTTGGATTCAGTCCGGGAAAATCAAGTATCGCGAACAGATCGTCGACGGCCTGGAGAACGCGCCCGACGCTTTCAACGGACTGCTTGAAGGACGGAATTTCGGCAAGCTGGTGATCAAAGTCGGCACCGCTTGATCCTTGGGTCAGGTATTTCGGCGCGTGTGAATCTCGCGCCGAAATACCTGACCGCTAAGCAACACGTTTGCAATTCAGACTTGGAGGGGCGCGCCTAAATGGCTGTTTTAAATGACGGAACAATTCGTACTCGGGACGATCTCGAACGATTTGAAACTGATATGACGCTTGATCAACGCTTGCCGGAACGCAGCATTCTGGATGTGTTCATTGCCAGTGCAGAGAAGCACCCGACCTCCACCGCGATCACCATGCTGATGACCGGAGCCGAGGACGAACAGCCGCGCCGGGCAAGCTATGGCCAGTTGCTGGGGATGATCCAAAGCGCCGCGAATGTGTTTTCCTCGCTGGGTGGTCCCGCGCCAGGCGTCGCCTACATGCTGCCGTCCCTGATAGAAACCTATGTGACGCTCTGGGGTGCGGAAACCACTGGATACGCGGTTCCGATCAACTTTCTTTTGCAAACCGAAAGCATTGCTGAACTCATCAAGGCTTCGGCCGCGAAGATACTGGTGGCCCTCGGCCCGCATCCGCAATTGGATATCTGGGAAAAGGCGCTGGAATTGCGTGATCAAATCCCCGGCTTGATCCTGATCCGTGTCTCGCCACCCGGAACCCCTCCCGAAGAAGGGGTGATTGATTTCGGTTCGGCGTTGGTAGCACATCCTGCGGACCACCTGATCTTTGGCGAACCGCGTGGCGGCGACGATGTGGCGGCCTATTTTCACACTGGCGGAACGACGGGTGTGCCAAAACTTGTTGCACACACCCATCGCAGTCAGCTTGTGTCGGCTTTTGGCGGTGCGGCCCTGTGTGGCTACAGGTCAGACGATGTCATGACCGCAACGCTGCCGCTGTTTCATGTGGCTGGCACTATTGTGGCTGGGCTAAGCGCCTTTATGGCCGGGGTCGAACTTGTCGTGATGTCCCCCAGCGGGTTGCGAAACCCGGCAATCGTCAAAGGGTTCTGGCGTCTGGTTGCGCAGCACAAGGCGACTGTGGTCGGCGGGGTTCCAACGGCAATCAGCGCGGTATTGCAGGTGCCCGTCGGTGATAATGATATCAGCGCCGTGCGCACCGGTCTGACGGGCGCGGCATTATTGCCACCTGCAGTTGGAGCGCGCTTCAAGGAGGTGACCGGGCAGCATCTGTATGAAATCCTTGGAATGACCGAGTCGTCCGGATTGGTCAGCATCGACCCCTTGTCTGGTCCCGGTGCGGTTGGATCTGTTGGATGGCCCTTGCCCTATACCCAGGTCGATGTCCTTCGCCTTAACGAAGACGGAAGCCTGGCCGCCCCCTGCATGACCGACGAAATTGGCGTGATCACGATAAAAGGGGACCACATTTCACCAGGCTACCGCGACCCAGCCCACAACGCGGGGGTGTTTGATGACGGACGGCTGAACTCTGGTGATCTCGGGTACAAAGACGAACAAGGGCGTCTCTACATTGCAGGTCGCTCAAAAGACCTCATTATCCGCAGCGGACATAACATTGACCCGGCGATGATTGAAAATGCCATGACCACGCACCCGGCGGTCAAACTGGCTGCGGCGGTTGGAATGCCAGATGCCTATGCTGGGGAGCTGCCAGTTTGTTTTGTCGAATTGCTTGCGGGTGCCGACGTGACCATGGAAGATCTGCACCAGCACGCCCAGAACTCCATTGACGAACGTCCTGCCTGGCCGAAACATATCCTATCCATTGATGCCATTCCGCTGACGACTGTCGGCAAGATCTACAAGCCAAGCCTGCGCTGTGACGCCGCCAAAATGAGGATCACGGATTTGGTGCAGAATGAAATGGGTCTAGCTCGTGCGCGGATCGATGTTGTCGCTGGTGGTAGCCGCGGCATGCGCGTCACCGTGACCCTTTCCCAAAACGATCGATCCTCTGTTGGGGAGGTGGAAACTGCGTTGGCGGCATTTCTGTTCGAGGCACAGGTTCAAGTGGGCTAGGGCAAAACCGCTCGATCCGCTCCCCCACGTGTGTTTCGGATCGAATGCCGGAACCAAGTCACCAGTCCTGAAACGCACATGGGGTGCGTTGCTTGCTCAACAGTTCTCGATTCAGCACCAAAGCGGCCACTCAGCAATGGTCACTGAATGGCAGGAAAGTCCGCATTGCTGATGGTGATCTGGCGGTTTATTATGACATATGCCCTAGTGTGAGAGTTCAAAAAACTACGGGTGAGAGTGATGAAAGAGGCAAGGCAGCACAGGTTCGAACCCCCCAAAGGCGCGACGGATCTGGTGCTGATCCGGCACGGAGAAACGCAGGCCGCTATGCGTGGAGAGAGTTTCCCGATGATAGAGGGGCAGGGCGACCCGGCCCTGCGACCTGAAGGCGAGGCGCAGGCGATTGCGGTGGGGCATCGGTTGAAATCCGAGCCTATTGCAGCGATTTACGTCACCACCATGCAGCGCACGCATCAGACAGCCGCTCCGTTGGCGGCGCATCTGGGGTTGGTGCCGCGCGTTGAAAAAGACCTTCGAGAAGTGTTTCTGGGCGATTGGGACGGCGGAGAATTCCGGTTTCGTGCGGCCGAGAACGACCCTGCGATTGTTCGAGCGCGGGACCGTCAGGAATGGGGCGAGTTGCCGGGTGCAGAGACCACGGCCGCGTTGAAGGTGCGGGTGCGCGCGGGCCTGATGCGGATTGCGCAGGCCCACCCGGACGAACTGGTCGCGGTTGTAGTGCATGGGGGTGTCATTGCCGCGGCATTGGCCCTTGCCACAGGATCGCCTGCCTTCGCCTTTATCGGGGCTGACAACGGGTCGATCAGCCGCCTTGTGATCAGCGGTGAGCGTATGATTCTGCGCGGGTTCAATGACGTGTCGCATCTGCCAGCCTAAGCTCTCACGCCTACGTCATCGTCACCACAACCTTGCCAAGCGCCTTTCGGTCTTCAAGCAGTTGGAGCGCGTCGCCGGCTTGCGCCAACGGGAAGCGCGCAGAGATTTTCGGTTTGATCTTGCCCTCGGCGTACAGGCGAAACAGATCGCCCATGTTTTCCGCGTGGCTCTGGGGCTCTCGCATCGTATGGGCACCCCAGAAGACGCCGACAATCTGGCAGCCTTTCAGCAGAGTCAGGTTAAGGGGGATTTTAGGGATGCCCGCCGGGAAACCGACCACCAGATAACGGCCTTTCCACGCCAGCGCGCGCACCGACGGCTCAGCATAATCGCCCCCGACCGCATCATAGACGATGTCCACGCCGTCACCGCCGGAGACCGTCTTGATCTGTGCCGAGAAGTCTTTTTGTGCAGCCCGGTCTGACATGTCACGGGAGTAGATCAAGGTCTCATCCGCACCGAAATACTGGCAGAACTGCGCCTTTTCCTTTGAGGACACAGCGGCGATGACCTTGGCACCCGCCGCCTTGCCCAGTTCGATTGCAGCCACCCCGACACCACCCGCAGCCCCCAATATCAAAAGGGTCTCGCCTGGCTGGATCGCGGCGCGGTCCTTGAGCGCGTGATGCGAGGTGCCATAAGTCAGCACAAAGCAAGCGGCCTCATCGTAAGGCATCGCGTCGGGGATCTTGATGACGCGCGCTGCGTCCGCCACTACCTGCGTGGCAAAGCCGCCAAAGCCCACAATGCCGAGCACACGATCACCGACTTTCAGATCGCTGACACCCTCTCCCACGGCTTCAATCTCGCCCGCGATTTCTCCGCCCGGCGCAAAAGGGCGGGGCGGTTTCATCTGATAAATGTCACGGATGATCAGCGTGTCAGGGAAATTGACGCCCGCCGCATGGACTTTGATGCGCACCTGCTTCCAACCTGGTTCAGGGGTCGGCATGTCGCATAGAACCAATGTTTCAGGTCCACCGGAATCCTTGCTTAGCATGGCCTTCATTGTCGGTTTCCCCCACAGTATGTTTTTCGCAAAGTTGGGACGTGGCGTCGTCACTTGTCAATCGCAATTCCGGCGTTCATTCTGCACAGCGGAACGGATGTCCGCAAATTTCTGTGACGTCCCTACGGGAGGAAGTTGAGAATGGCAGAGAACCCCAAGGACGATTTCCGGGCCACGCTGCGCAAATGGCTGGACGAAAACTGCCCATCCGAGATGCGCGATGGCGGGAGTGGCGAAGAGACGATCTGCTGGGGCGGCAAGAACTGGGTCTTCACCAGCGATGCGCAACGCGTGTGGCTGGAGCGCTGCGCGGCCAAGGGCTATACCGTGCCAACCTGGCCTGTGGACTATGGCGGTGCGGGGCTGACCCGCGATCAGGAAAAGATTTTTCACGAGGAAATGGCGCGGATTAACGCGCGCGTCCCCTTGCAAAGCTTTGGGATCTGGATGCTGGGCCCTGCGCTGATGCATTTTGGCTCCCACGAGCAAAAGCTGCATTACCTGCCTCTCGTCGCTCGTGGCGAAGTGCGCTGGTGTCAGGGATATTCTGAGCCGGGCGCGGGGTCCGATCTGGCGAATGTACAGACCTACGGCGCGGACAGGGGCGATCACTGGCTGGTCAACGGGCAGAAAATCTGGACCTCCTATGCGGACAAGGCGGATTGGATCTTTGCGCTTGTTCGCACTGATCGCGACGCGCCCAAGCACAAGGGGATTTCGTTCCTGTTGTTCAGCATGGACGAGCCCGGCGTTGAGACGCGCCCGATCAAGATGATCAGCGGGATTTCCCCGTTTTGCGAGACGTTCTTTACAGACGTCAAAGTGCCCAAAGATCAGATTGTGGGCGAGGAAAACAAAGGCTGGGATGTGGCGAAATATCTGCTGACCCACGAGCGCGAGATGATCTCTGGCGGGGCGGGCGGTCTGGCAGGCGCCGGGCGTGCGTTGGGCGCTGTGCTGTCCGAGACGATGGGCGGTCTTTCAGACGCAACCCTGCGGGCGGATGCCATGAAATGCGAGATTGATTCGCTGGCGATTAGCCTGACGCTTGAGCGCTACAAGGACCAGTCAGAAGCGGGTCAGGGCGCGGGCGATGCCTCGGCGATGCTCAAGTACATGGGCACAGAGCTGAACAAGCAGCGTCACGAGTTGATGATGACCGCCGGCGGATCGGACGCGCTTGAATGGGATGGGCCTCTTGGCAATCGCGCGGGCGATTGGCTGCGCACCAAGGCGAATTCGATTGAGGGCGGCACAAGCGAGGTGATGCTGTCCATTGTGTCACGGCGTGTCTTGGGACTTCCGGGGTAAGAACGATGGCAAAACTGGTGATCACAGAAGAGGAAACCATGCTGGCCGATATGGCGCGCGGGTTTCTGGATGGGGCGGCCCCAGTCAGCAAGCTGCGTGAAATGCGCGACGCGGGGCAAACCCATGACGCGGACCTGTGGAGGGAGATGGCTCAAATGGGTTGGGCCGGAGTGTTGGTGCCCGAAAGCGCGGGGGGCTCTGACATGGGGTTTGCTGCGGCCAATGTGATTGCGCAGGAAATGGGCAAAACACTGGCTGTGAGCCCGTTTTTGTCGACCGCAGTGATTGCCGCCACCGCACTGCGACAGGTCAGCGATGACCGCGCGCAGGGGGCCTTGGCCAAGATTGCCTCGAGCGAGGTGACCTATGGGCTGGCGGTGGATGAGGGGATCAAGTTTGACCCCGACGCAACCCGTATGGAGGCTCGCTCGGACGGCAACGGGTTCCGACTGTCGGGCAAGAAGCAATTCGTCGTTGACGGTGGTCTGGCGGATCGCCTGCTGGTGCTGGCACGGACAAGTGACGGTCTGACGCTGTTTGATATACCCAGCGACCGGGCAGGGATCAGCCGCGCGGCTTCCAACATGATCGACGCGCGTGACGCGGCACGGATCACCTTTGACGACGTCGAAGTCACGGGCGAAGATGTTCTGGGCGCGGTCGGCAACGCGATGGTCGTGTTGCGCCCGGCGCTGAATGCGGGGCAGGCGGCCTTGGCGGCGGAACTGACCGGATTGTCGGCAGGGGCCTTTGGCATGACCGTTGGTTACCTCAAAGAGCGCAAACAGTTCGGCGTCGAGATCGGGCGCTTTCAGGCGCTTCAGCATCGCGCCGCGCATATTTGGTGCGAGATCGAGGTCACGGCCTCGGCGATCCTGCATGCCGGGCGGATGCTGGATGAAGACCCGGACAATGCAGGTCTGGCAGTGTCACTGGCCAAGGCACGCGCGACGGCCACCGCAAAGCTGGCGGTAATCGAGGGCGTGCAGATGCATGGCGGGATCGGCATGACTGACGCTTTCGACATGGGCTTTTACATGAAACGCGCACGGGTCGCGGCGGAATGGCTGGGCGATTACAGCTATCACGCAGAAAAGGTCGCTGCAGCGAGGGGATTTTGATGGATATCAACACGCTATTTGGCCTTGAGGGCAAGGTCGCACTGGTCACGGGCGGGGCCACGGGCATTGGCCGCATGGCCGCCGAAGGGTTGATCCGTGCAGGCGCGACGGTGCTGCTGGCCAGCCGCAAGGGCGATGCCTGTGAGGCTGTCGCGGCTGAGCTGAACGCGCTTGGCGCCAGTGGCAAGGCAATCGGATTTGCAGGTGATGTGGGCAGCGAGGACGGCGTCAATGCGCTGGTCGCGTCTGTGAAAGAACACACAGAGACTCTCGATATCCTGACGAACAACGCAGGCATCACATGGGGCGCACCGATGGGGGATTTCCCGTTCAAGGCATGGTCCAAGGTGATGGACGTAAACGTAGCAGGGCTGTTCGATCTGACGCAAAAGCTGCTGCCAATGCTCAAGGCCTCGGGAAGTGTCGATGATCCGGCGCGCGTCGTGAACGTGGGCTCCGTCATGGGAGAGCGCGAAATGGGTGACGGGGCGTATAGCTATGCCGCGTCAAAGGCGGCGGTCATTCACCTGACCAAGATTTTGGCCAAGGAGCTGGCGGGCGAAGCGATCACCGTCAACGCGCTGGCCCCCGGGCCGTTTGTATCCCGCATGACCGCCTTTGCGACTCACGATGAAGGCATGCGCGACAAGGTCGGTCAGGACGTTCCGTTGAAACGCGTGGGCCGAGACGAGGATATCGCGGGCTGTGTGTTGTTCCTGTGCGGACGCGGCGGGGCCTATGTCACTGGCGCTGTCGTCCCGGTGTCGGGCGGCATCAACGTCATGTCCGGCCCGAATATCTTCCAGCAAGCCCTGCGCTGAGACACCCTGAATATAAGGAATTCCACATGCGCGACGCCGTAATCGTATCCACCGCCCGCACCCCCATTGGCAAAGCCTATCGCGGAGCGTTCAACAACACGACGCCCCAGCACCTTGCAGGCCATGCCATTGAACGCGCGGTCGCCCGCGCGGGTATTGATCCGGGGAGGATACAAGACGTTATCTTGGGGTCGGCACTGCAACAGGGGCATTCGGCCGGCAACATCGCGCGTCAGGCAGCCGTGCGCGCAGGGTTGCCCGTCAGCGTCGCGGGCATGTCGCTGGACCGCCAGTGCGCCAGTGGTATGATGGCAATTGCCACGGCGGCCAAGCAGGTCGTGATGGACGGCATGGATGTGGTTGTGGGCGGCGGGGTGGACAGCGTCTCACTGGTCCAAACGCCCGAAATGCGTATGAAAGCCGACCCCTGGCTGATGGCGCACAAGCCTGACATCTACATGTCGATGCTGGAAACGGCAGAGACCGTGGCCGCGCGATATGGCGTCAGCCGTGAGGCGCAGGACGAATACTCTGCCCGCTCGCAGACCCTGACACATCTGGCGCAGGAAGCCGGGCGCTTTGATGCCGAGATCGTGCCGCTGACCACGATCATGATGATGCAAGACCGCGAGACAAAGGAAGTCTCACACCACGAGGTCACGCTGGAGAAGGACGAGGGGAACCGCCCGGGCACCACCGCGGAAAGCCTTGCTGGTCTAAGTCCTGTGTTCAATAATGGCATGACGATCAAGGAAGGCAAGTTCATCACGGCAGGCAATGCGTCGCAACTCAGCGACGGCGCGTCAGCCAGTGTTGTGATGGAGGCCCGCGCGGCGGAAAAGGAGGGCCTTGAACCACTTGGCCGCTATGTCGGCATGATGGCGGCGGGCTGCGAGCCGGATGAGATGGGCATCGGCCCGATCTATGCGGTGCCGCCGCTGCTCAAGGCGCATGGACTGAAAATGGATGACATCGGTTTGTGGGAATTGAACGAGGCCTTTGCCGTTCAGGTACTTTATTCCCGCGACAAACTGGGCATTCCGGATGAACTGCTGAACGTAGATGGCGGTGCAATTTCCATCGGTCACCCCTATGGCATGTCCGGGGCACGCATGGTCGGTCATGCCCTGATCGAGGGCAAGCGTCGGGGCGTGAAATACGTGGTCTGCACCATGTGTGTCGGTGGCGGCATGGGGGCTGCGGGCCTGTTCGAGGTGCTTTGATGCGCTCGGACTCGCATCTGCCCCCTGCGCTACAAGGGCTGCGCATCCCGCTGATCGCCTCGCCCTTGTTCATCATTTCGGTACCAAAACTAGTGATTGCCCAATGCAAGGCCGGCATTGTCGGGTCGTTCCCGGCCCTGAATGCCCGCGAAGGTGAGGGCGAGCATCCGCTGCTCGACACTTGGCTGACCGAGATCAAGGACGCGTTGGACCGCCACAATCAAGCCAACCCGGACCAGCCTGCCGCGCCCTATGCAGTCAATCAGATCGTGCATCGCTCCAACAAGCGGTTGGATCGTGATCTGGAGATTTGTGTAAAACATGAGGTACCGATCTGGATTACCTCGCTCGGCGCACGGGTTGAGGTAAACGAGGCCGCGCATTCCTGCGGTGGAATCGTCCTGCACGACATCATCAACAACACCTTTGCCAGGAAAGCCGTCGAAAAGGGTGCCGATGGGCTGGTGGCCGTGGCCGCCGGGGCTGGCGGGCACGCAGGCCAACAGTCCCCATTCGCCTTGGTGCGCGAAATCCGCGAATGGTACGACGGGCCGATCGCCCTCTCTGGTGCCATTGCCTCGGGTGAAAGCCTGCTGGCTGCCCGCGCGTTGGGGGCCGATCTGGGGTATGCGGGGTCGCCGTTCATTGCCACGGACGAGGCGAATGCGGATCAACAGTACAAGGATATGATCGTCGAGTCCGGCGCCGAGGATATCGTCTATTCCTCGTTGTTCACCGGGGTCTGGGGCAATTATCTGAAGGGATCGGTCAAAAACGCGGGCATGGACCCGGACAACCTCCCGCAGGCGGATGCGTCCTCGATGAACTTTGGTCAGGATCGTGAGAAGCCGAAGGCATGGAAAACCATCTGGGGGTCCGGGCAGGGGATTGGTGCCGTGAAATCCGTAGGCCCGGCGGCTTCCATCGTGGACCGGATGGAAGCGGAGTACATGGCAGCTGGCAAAAAGCTGGCGGCTGAGTTTTTGTAGTGGCGGAGTTGCTTGTCATCAGGCACGGGCAAGCCTCGTTCGGGCAGGATGACTATGATGTCCTGTCCGATCTGGGGCACCAACAATCGCGGGCCGTCGGCGCGTTGCTGCGCGAGATGGGCTGGGTGCCGGACCGCTTGCTGACCGGGACATTGCGGCGGCAAAAAGAGACGTTGGCGTCGATGGGGTTTGTTCAAGCACCGGAAGAGCACAGTGGTTTCAACGAATACGACTTTGCGGACCTGCTGAACGCCCGGTTTAAGGGCAACGTTCCGGATTTGGTCAAAGGGGAACGCAAAACGCATTTCCGCACCTTGAAAGAAACGGTCTTTGACTGGCAGGATGCCGCATTCGAAGGGGCCTCGGAAACCTATGTCGACTTTGCGGCGCGGGTTGAGGCCGCGCGCTGTTTTGCCACCGATACCGATTCCAAGCGGGTTCTGGTGATCTCGTCCGGCGGGGTGATCGCGCAGATGACCGCTGTCGCCCTCGGCGCCCCAAAACGGCAGATGATGAACCTGAATTTGCAGATCAGGAACACCGCACTCACGCTGTTCGTGTTTTCGGGAAACGCGTTTTCCCTGCATGAATTCAACTCGACGCCGCATTTTGTGACGCAGGCAGGCGCGAACTTGCTAAGCTACAGTTAAGGGGGCGAAAATGAGCGCAGACACACAGACGTTGGATGAAGGGGCGGTTGCCAGCTATCTCACACAACACCTACTGGGTTTTGCCGGACCGATGGAGGTCTCCAAGTTCCAGACCGGGCAGTCCAACCCGACATTCATGCTGAAAACCCCGACGCAGACCTACGTGCTGCGGCGTAAGCCACTAGGAGTTCTGCTAAAATCGGCCCATGCGGTGGACCGGGAATTTCGCGTGCAAAAGGCGCTGTATGGATCGGGCGTGCCAGTCTCAAAGATGCACCTTTTGTGTGAGGATGACACGGTGATCGGGTCGATGTTTTACATCATGGACCACGTGCCGGGGCGTAACTTCAATGAACCTGCGATGCCGGCACTAAGCCCCGCAGATCGCGGCGGGGTGATTGATGAAATGGGCCGGGTACTGGCGGTCTTGCATGAGGTGGATATTGCCGCTGTCGGACTGACCGATTATGGCCCTGTGGGCAACTACTTTGAGCGGCAGGTGGCGCGCTGGTCCAAGCAATATCGCGCGTCCGAGACGCAGAAAAACCCGGCAATGGATGACCTGATGGTCGCCTTGGTCGAGGCCCAGCCCGACGATGACGGCCAGCGCACTTTGGTGCATGGCGATTACCGGTTGGACAACATGATCTTTGATGCAAGCGGCACCCAGTGCCGTGCGGTGCTGGATTGGGAATTGTCCACCATCGGGCACCCTTTTGCCGATCTGGCAGGGGTCATCATGCAATGGCAACTGCCAGCAGGCACCGAAGGGCGCGGCATGGGCGGGTTGAACCGGGCCGAACTGGGGCTGCCCACAGATCAGGAATTCATCACCAAATACTGCCAGCGGCGCGGGCTGAAGAGCATCGATAACTTTGGCTACTACCTTGGCTTTTGTTTCTTTCGCATGGCTGCAATCATTCAAGGTGTGCTAAAGCGTGGGCTTGATGGCAATGCATCAAACCCTGAACGCGCCCTGAAGCTGGGTGCCTTCGTTCCGATATTTGCACAACACGGCCTTGACGCGCTAGACCGAGAATAATGGACAGATGGACGACCAACGCGACGACAACTCAGACAAAGACCGCAGTTTTGTCACCGCCTTGGCGCGGGGGTTGGACGTATTGCGCTGTTTTCGTGACGGCGACGCCTATTTGACCAACTCTGACTTTTCCGAGCGGACCGGACTGCCCAAGGCGACGATATCGCGGCTGACCTATACATTGTGCGAGTTGGGATATCTGGCGGTTGGGCCGCGTCTGGGCACCTACCGACTCAGCGCAGGTGTGATGCATCTGGGGTTCGCTGTTCTATCTGCGATCGACATTCAGGACCGCGCCCAACAGGAAATGGAGCGTCTGCGCGACGGTCCGAATTCCTATATCACCGTCGCACTGGGAGAGCAGCACCAGCTGGACGTCGTCTACCTCGCCACGTGCAACAGCCATGAAGGCGTCTCGCTCTCCATTCGTGTGGGGACAAGGCTACCGATTTTCCATTCCGCTATGGGGCAGGCCATTCTGGTGGGAATGAAGGATGATGCGCGCGAAGCGGTGTTTGAGATCGCCGGGCACAAGAGCGCTGACGTCGAGGCGGAAGGCCGCGCGCGGTTTGCCGACAGCAAGGCGACGTACGAGGCCAAGGGATTTTGCACCGGATATGGTACCTGGCGGTCTGACGTGAACGGCATCGCGGTGCCTGTGGTCTCGCTTGACGGTGCGCGGGTCTACGGGCTGAACGTGGGCGGCCCTTCTTTCCGGGTGAAGCCCCGGCAGCTGGAGTCTGTTTACGGCCCGCGCCTGATCGAGGCCTCCAAAGTGTTGAGCGGTCAGTCTGCCCGCTGACACCAAGCCCTAGCACCTAAGCCATAGCACTTGAGACTGTGTACTCTCTTTAGGAAGATCTGAGGCCCTGACATGACGCCTGCCGATGAACTGCTGCACCTGTTGGATATCGAACAGCTTGAAGTCGACCTGTTTCGCGGGATCGGGGGCGGCGGGGAAACCGCCACACGAATCTTTGGCGGGCATGTAATCGCCCAAGCGCTGATGGCTGCGTATCGCACGGTCGATGCGCGTCTGTGCCATTCCCTGCACGCCTATTTCATCCGTCCTGGTGACCCGAAGATTCCGGTGATCTATCAGGTAGACCGCGCGCGGGACGGAGGCAGTTTTACCACCCGCCGGGTCGTTGCCATTCAACACGGCAAGCAGATTTTCAACATGTCCGCCTCGTTCCACGTTGACGAAAGCGGTTGGGATTATCAGCACGTGATGCCGAACGTGAGTCAGCCCGAAGATTGGCCAAGCCGGGACGAGCTGCGTGCCGCGGTCGTGGATCAGATACCCCAAAAGTACCGCGATGATTTTCTGCGTCAGCGCCCCATCGAACTGCGCGAAGTGGCCCCCCGCGACTTCTTCACGCCCCCAAAGGTGGATGATCACAACCACCTGTGGTTTCGCATGGAAGCGGCCAAGGGGCAGGGGCCGCAGATGCAGCACTGCCTGTTGGCCTATGCCTCTGACATGAATTTGCTGGGGTCATCCCTGCGGCCCCACGGGCTGACATGGTTTCAGGGTAAGGTCATGAGTGCCAGCCTTGATCACGCGATGTGGTTTCACGCGCCAATCGAATTTTCGGACTGGCATCTGTACGATCTGGACGCGCCATGGACAGGCGGTGGGCGCGGGTTCAACCGGGGCAAGATATTTGCCCAGGGCGGTGAACTTGTTGCCAGTGTGGCGCAGGAAGGGCTGATGCGGCCACTCGAAAAATGAGTGACTGCCGCGCACATCAGCCAAACACGTAAAAGCAGAACTTGTTTCCGTCAGGGTCACGGGCATACGCGCCATAGAAACGGTCGGGGATGCGTTGGCCCGGTGCGCCGTCATCGGTGGCACCCAGTTCCAAAGCGCGCGCGTGCATCTGGTCCACCTCTTTCTTGCTGTCTGCGGTAAAGGCAACCATGCTACCGTTGCCCGGCGTTGGGTCGCCCTTGTCATAGGGTTCGCAGACCGCGACCATCGGTTGGCCACGTGCAACACTGATAAAGGCGATGCGACCACTGTCGATAACGACCCTGCCGCCCTTCTTGGCGAACAGTCCAGCGTAGAAGGTTTTGGCGCGCTCCATGTCATGCACGCCGAGGGTCACATAGCCGATCATTTTTCGTTCCTTTTGGTGGGGGCCGGACTCAATTGTCGAGCTGGCCGAATTTGCGGTTGAGTTTGCGCATGCCGCCAATCCAGCGGTCATAATTCTCGACTTTGTTCTTCATGTAATCGCGAACGGATGGGTGCGGCAGGATCAGGAAAGTCTCATCCTTGATCGCCTGCATACAAAAATGCGCGACCGGCTCGGGCTCCAACATTCCGTCACTGGCAGCGACGTGGTCTTCGTGGCCCCGTGTCATCTCGGTGCGCACCGCTTGCGGGCAGAGCACTGAGACCTTGATACCCTGATCTGCGTGGGTCATCGCGATCCACTCAGCAAGGCCTACAGCGGCGTGTTTGGTCACGCCGTAGGAAGCCGAGCCGATCTGATTGAGCAGTCCCGCCGCCGATGCGGTATTCAGCAGATACCCACCGCCACGTGCAGCCATCAGTGGCACCAGATGCCGCGCAGCCCAAACGTGGGACATCACGTTGACCTCCCACACCCGCTGCCAGTCATCGGTTGGGGTTTCCATGCCGCCGCCCACAAGAATGCCTGCGTTGGACCAAAAGAGGTCAATCGGGCCAATGTCGCGTTCGACCGTGTCGATCATGTCCTTGATCGGCTGTTCTTGTGAGACATCCACGGTAAAGGCCGTGCCACCCACGGCAGCAGCCGTTGCCGCAGCCCCATCGCCGTCGCGATCGACGCAGACGACGTGTTTTGCGCCTTGGGTCGCGAAAGCATGGCAAAGTGCGCGGCCGATGCCGCTGGCGGCCCCGGTCACGACGCAAATCGTGTTCTTCAACTCCATGATCTCAACTCCACATGCTCGACCCGCCACAGACGGTTAGCGCCTGTCCGGTCATGTATTTGCTGGCATCCGAGCCAAGGAACACGGCAATGCCCGCAAAGTCCTCCGGCTCTCCCAGGCGGCGCAGCGGGATGGACAGTGTGTGCCGCTTTTCAACCTCTGGATTGTCCCACAGCGCACGCGCAAAATCGGTTTTAACCAGGCCGGGGCAGATCGCGTTAAAGCGGATGCCTTGTGGCCCGAACTCCATCGCCAGATTGCGCACCAGCCCGATCAGCGCCAGTTTGGACATGCCGTAAGTGCCCAACGAGTCAGAGGCTTTGAACGCCCCGATGGACGAGGTGAACATCATCGACCCAACCCCTTTGGCCTCCATGTCCGGGGCGACCATTTTTGCCAGCCACAGGTTGGACTGCACGTTGGCGTTCATCGTGCGCTCATAGGCCTCGTCAGAGATGCCTGCGATCGGCCCGTAATAGGGGTTCACGCCCGCGTTGCCGACAACGATGTCGATCGGCCCTGCGATTTCATGTGTTTTATCGACAAGCGCTTGCAACGAGTCCTTGTGGACGATGTTGGCGGCGATGCTATGGGCGCGCTCGGCGCCTACCGTTTTGTTTATTTCAGCAGCGGCCGCGTCAAGATCGTCTTGCGTGCGCGAAGAGATCACCACTGTCGCGCCGTGCCGGGCAAGGCCAAGAGCCATCTCGTAGCCCATGCCTTTGGACGCCCCCGTAAGGAGGGCGACCTTGCCAGTCAAATCAAACAGGCTCATCCGACAAACCCGAACGAGCCGCGCGCCTTGATGTCGCCCTTGATCGCGTCTTGCCGCGAGTTGCTGTCCTTGTAGCTCTGCACTTCATGGCGGGCGATAACGTGGTGATGCACCTCGTCCGGGCCATCCGCATACCGCAGAGTGCGCTGTTGTGCGTACATGCCGGACAGCGGCGACCACTGGGAAATTCCTGTCGCGCCATGCACCTGCATCGCCTGATCAATGATGTTGCATACCTGTTCGGGCACCTTCGCCTTGATCATCGATACCCAAATCCGCGCTTCCTTGTTGCCTAGCACGTCCATCGCCCGGGCGGCTTTCAGCACGAGCAGGCGCATCGATTCAATCTCGATTTTGGCGCGTGAAATCGTTTCCATGTTCTTGCCAAGATCGACGATCTTCTTGCCAAAGGCGACGCGGTTCAGCCCGCGGTGGATCATCAGGTCCAGCGCCTTTTCCGCCTGCCCGATGGAACGCATGCAGTGGTGAATGCGGCCCGGTCCAAGGCGGACCTGCGAGATCTCAAAGCCACGGCCTTCGCCCCAAAGAATGTTTTCCTGCGGCACGCGCACGTTGGTGAACTTGATATGCATATGCCCGTGCGGCGCGTCGTCATGGCCAAAGACATGCATCGGTCCAAGAATTTCGACGCCGGGGTGATCCATCGGCACTAGGATTTGCGACTGCTGACGGAAGGGCTCGGCCTCGGGCGAGGTTTTCACCATCACGATCATGATCTTGCAACGCGGATCGCCCGCGCCCGAAATATAATACTTCTCGCCGTTGATGACCCAGTCGCCGTTTTCCAGCACAGCGGAGGTCGAGATATTCTTTGCATCCGAGGACGCTATGTCAGGCTCTGTCATCGCAAAGGCAGAACGGATTTCGCCGGCCAGCAGGGGCTTGAGCCATTGCTCCTTTTGCTGCGCAGTGCCGATACGCTCCAACACTTCCATGTTGCCTGTGTCAGGCGCCGAACAGTTCAGCGTTTCAGAGGCCAGCGGGTTCTTGCCCAGTTCAGCCGCGATATAGGCATAATCGAGGTTGCTGAGCCCCTCACCGGTTTCGGCATTGGGCAAAAAGAAGTTCCACAGCCCAGCTTCGCGCGCTTTTTGCTTGGCGGCATCCATCAGTTCCAATTGCCGTGGATGATAGGACCAGCGGTTTTCCAGCCCTTCGGCAAGACGGTGGAATTCCTCGGTCATCGGATCTACGTTTTCGCGAATGTGCTTGATGACGGCGTTCAGCAGCGGCTTGGCCTTGTCGGACATCTCAAGGTTGTTGAGCCTCGATGATGTGTTGATATCGGACATGGGTGTGTCTCCTTGAATTACTTGTCTACCCATTTGGGCACTCGTTTCTCGATGAAGGCAGTCACGCCCTCTTTTAGGTCGTCGGTTTTTACAGGTCTACAATCACTTCCCCAAAGTAGCGGATGCTGTCGGCGGTGCCATCCCGTTTGCTAAGATCATTCAACACACGCTTCGTCGCCTTCACCGCAGAGGGGGAGACGAGCCCGGCAAATCCGGTCTCTGGTATCCTTGCCTTGCTGCCCCCCGTGACCTTGAGGTCATTTCCGGCGGTAAACGCCTTGTCACCCGCCCCCGTCAGGACAGCCACCCAAAGGTCCGGGTCTGCTATAAAGGCATCATAGCAAGCAGCCATTTCATTGTGCATATCGACTTTTATGGCGTTATAGACCTCTGGTCGGTTCATGGTGAACAGCAGTACATGACCGCGCATTTCTGTTTTGATGTATTCGCAACTCATCCTTTCAGCCCTACGTTATCAATCTCGGTGAATTTGCCGCCTGATGCTGCTAGCTTGCGCAAGGTGTCAGCCGATGAAAATGCTGCGTCCTCAACCCCCAGCATTTCCATACGGGCTAGGACAACAAGCGCGCCGACCCTGTCGGCATTGAACATCGGCCCCCCTTTGTCAGCTGGCCATCCGTAGCCGTTGATCCAAACGACATCGACATCCGAAGGGCGCTGTACTTTGTTCTCTTCAAGGATTTTTGCCGCCTCGTTGATCATCGGATAGATGCAATTCTCGATGATCTCCTCCGCGCACATGATCGAGGGTTTGGCCCCCGAAATGTCGCGGATGATCGGGGCAGTAATGTCCGACGGGTTCGGGCGGCGGCGTTCGTCAATATTGAGCGCGGAAGTGTTCGTCGCCAGAATAGCGCCCGGTTTCTTCAACGCGTCCATCTCGGTGAAGATCTTGCGCTTGAGGTCCATGTTTTCAAACACAGCCTCAATGATCAGATCATAATCGCCATGCGCCCATCATAGCGGCCCATTCGCCCCCCCCCCATCGTAGCTGCGCCAATGATACCAAAGGTTTTTACGGGCCGGTGGGGCGTATCCGCAGGCAGGCCAGGCACCTCCCATGCGACGGCCTCGGCAGTGGCGATATCGGCATTGATTTCCTGTTCCGTTGGCCGGTTCATACTTCGGCCTCTTGCTTGTCCAGACAGGCCGCACGGATTGCGCGGCGGTCGATTTTGTCCGTCGCGCCACGGGTCAGCAGGTCATGCTGGATCCACAGATGCTCGGGGATTTTGAAATTGGCGAGGTGACCGTCAAGGAAGGCGGCCAAATCGTTACTGGTGATCGCCGCGCCTGTCCGCAGTTGCACCGCAGCACCGACAGCTTCGCCCAACCGCTCATCCGGCACAGGAAACGCGGCCGCTTCCAACACGTCGGGATGGCGATGCAACGCGCCTTCGACATCGAGGCTGGCGATGTTTTCGCCGCCCCGGATGATGATGTTCTTCTTGCGGTCGAGGATGGTGACGTAGCCTTCATCATCCAGCACCCCCAGATCGCCGGTCCGCAGCCAGCCGTCTTGCAGCACCTCGGCGGTCGCCTCTGGCTTGTTGAGGTAACAGCGCATGATCTGCGGGCCTTTGACAGCAATCTCACCCAAGATTCCGTTGGGCACCGGATCGCCGGATTCGTCCAGAATACGTAACTCCTGCACCGGCGGATGCAGCTTGCCTGCGGCTTCAGGTCGGGCTTTGTAGACCTCGCCGATCATGCCGATGCCAAGGGCGTTGGTCTCGGTCATGCCCCACCCGGTAGCGATGCCAGCCTTGGGGAATGCCTCGGCCAATTGCGCAACCTGGGCGGCGGGGCGTTTGGCACCGCCGGCACCGAGGTAGGCCAACAACGGCAAGGTTTCGCCCATGCGTTTGGCGGCTTCCATCAGTTCGGCGGATTGGGTCGGCACACCCAGGAAGCGCGTGATGTCATTGTCGCGCATCAGGCGCACCGCTTCATCGGCGTCCCATTTGTACATCAGGGTGATCTTGCCCCCCGCAGGCATGCTGAGCAGGAACAGTGGATGCGTGGCCGTGACGTGAAACAGCGGCGTGACCACCAGTGCGGAGAAGCGCGGCGGTTCCGGCGCATCTGGGGCAGGGGGATCAACCAGCGGCGTAACGACTGAGTGCATCAGCCAACTGTAAACCGCGTTCACCGCCCCCCGATGGGTTTGAACCACGCCCTTTGGATGCCCGGTCGTGCCAGAGGAATACATGACCGCAAAATCATCGTCTGTGTCTATCATGACTTCTGGTGCGACCTCGGATCCGGCCGCCTTCTTGAGCGCTGTGAAGTCATATGCACCCTCGCCTTCAGCGTCACGCACGCCGATCAGGGTCAGGCCCAGATCGGTGCGCGATGGCGCGAGGCGCTGCATACGGGGTCCGTCCGCAAAGACGATCCTGGCTCCGCTGTCGCGCAGGGCATAATCCAGTTCTTCGGTTGTCCACCATGCATTGAGGAAAACAGCCACCCCGCCGATGGATGAAATCGCAAGAATGAGAACCAAGAGCTCTGGGAAATTGCGCATGGCAATGGCCACGCGGTCGCCTTGTTTTACGCCCAGGTCATCGCGCATGGCGTGGGCCAGTTGATACACCGTGCGGGTAAAGTCGGCATAGGTCAGCACCTCACCCTCATAGGCCAGATACTCCAGCGCGCCGTCGCCATGTCGCGCCCAGCCGGCAATCAGCAAGTCGGGCACCGTGGGTGGGATATTCTTGAACGCCTTGAGTGTGACGCCTCGCACAACAATGTCATGCACCGCGAATGTCGGATCCGTTGCGACCACATGGCGCACGGCGTCCTCTGGTTTCATTGCGGTCATCGTATCAGCAGAGTGCTTTTCATCATCTTCTCCTCAAAGAATCCGTCGCCTGCGCGACGATGAACTTTGCAGACTAGGCAGGAATTCTGTCCGTGCCAATACCGCACATCGGAACGTCATTCCGCAAAGAAGCGCTTGTGCATGGGGATAGTGGTCGGGTCGGGTTGAGGCGGTCGCAGCGGACCCCGGCGGGAACACAGCATATCCACGGCAGATGGCCTACGCTGCCTCTGCCATTTCCCCGACAAGGCTATGCAAGAGGGATTGCCACAACCGCATGCTCGTTTTTGAGTGCTCGGCCGCCGACAAACGAATTTCGGTTGTGTTGCGAGGCGTATTTTCGCTCTGACACATACGCTCGATGGCGAGCGCCCAATCGCCTACACCTGCGCCATTTACACTGGTTACCCCGGTCCCAATTTGATCGATCAGTCCATCGACAGCAGAGACAATGATCGGGCGCCCGGCGGCGCGGGATTCGAGCGCGACCAATCCAAAGGCTTCCCAACGTGAGGGCATGAGGACGGCATCAACTTGCGCCATGGCGTCCTGCGCGGCGGGGGCGTGACCTTTAAAGATGATGCGCTTGTCGTCGCCGGCCAGATCGCGCAGGCTTTGCTCTAGTGCGCCAGTGCCAAACACCCATAATTCGGCATCCAAATCCGGGCGCTGGCGAAAGGCGCGTATCGCCGTATCGTGCCCTTTTTGTGTCTCCAATCGTCCGATCAAACCAAATATTTTTACGGGCTTAGACGGGGCCGATAGGGAGAAGAACGCATTGAGATCCACGGTTGATGGAATGACCTTCAGCGCATTTTCGGACACTAAGCCGCGACGCAAAAGCCATGCGCCTTGCGCCGCACTCACCGCCACCACATGTTCAAACATCGCATAAGATGCGCGCAACATCGTCGTGAACCGGCGAGGATTGTCGACGTTCAGCGCCGCGAAACGCTCTGTATAGCTGTGCTCGACGTGGATCATCGGCACACCGGAATGGCGCGCGCGCAAGGCAACCAGCGCGGGAAAACCGCGCCACGACATGGTCATATGCGAGACAATCACATCGGCATGCAAACGTCCCAGAGCAATGTGACCGCGCGTCACCACGCACAGCCTGTGATCTGCCTGTGCGCGCAGCCGGTCATCGTTAAGCAAGGTTTCCAGAACCCGCATTACGCCGCCCGCAGTGGTGTCGTCGACCAGGTGCAAAATAATCGGTTTGGTCATGGTCAGGCCTTTCGAACAGAATGTGAGAGAAGCGCGAAGGCGCGATCGATAAGGCGCGGCCCAGCAAGCCGAAGGGCCAAGGCCGCAGCCAAAGTCGTCATTGTTTTGCGTGGCTCATCCATCAAAGGTGTAAGCGACTGGCGCAGGCTTCTGACCGCCAAGCGCCAAGCGTCATCCCGGCGGCGATCCGCAACCGCGCGCCGCGCTAGATAGCGCAACTGATATGCGCGCGCGGCGGGGGTTTGAGCCGCGAAAAAGCCAGGGGCCAAGGGCTCGAGCTTGGTGACCATCCTCTCCCACGCGGCGAACTGGCGGGTGGTATCTGCTGACAATGCGCCGGCGCTGACCCGGTAGAGCGTCAAAGCCTCGGGGACGCCCTCGAACGCCCAATCGGTGGTCAGGGCGATGCGCAACCAGCATTCAATATCCTCGGATTGGCGAAATGTCTCATCAAAGCACCAATCGCGCTCCGCTTCATGGTCGGGACGCCACGCAATCGCATCGAAAACCGCGCGGCGGATCACAGGCGCCGAGCCATTGCCAATCGGATTGCGGCGAAAAACATGCGCGGCTGTGATTTCAGTCAGGCGCGGGCGCATGGCGAGGCCAGTCAAGCTGCCTGAGTCGTCGATAAACGCCGAGGCTGAGTAGCTGATGCCAACATTGGGGTTCGCGGCGAGATGATCAACATGCGTCGAAAGCTTATGCGGCAACCATAGATCATCCGCGTCGCAAAATCCGATATACGCACCCTTTGCGGCCTGGATCCCGGTATTGCGCGCACCGGCAAGGCCGCGATTTTCCTGGGCAATCACTCGAATCCGAGGATCGCTGGCGGCGGCTTCATAGGCAAGGCGCGGGGTTTCATCGCGGGGGCCATCCAGCACGATGATGATTTCGAAATCACCGTGGGTTTGGGCCTGCAAGCTGGCCAAGGTCGCTTGCAAGGTGGCGGCGACGTTGAAGGCGGGGACAATAATGGAGGCTTCGGGCATGGTCATCTTTCAGGCGGTAAAGAGGGCGTGCCGCACGGGGCGCGGCAAGATCGGGGCCAGCAGCGCGCCGACAAGGGTCATCACGCCGCGTTTTTTGGGGAACATGAAGCCGCTCGGGCTGGTGAAAACCCCTTGCAGAGCAAGCCGCAAGGCCACACCGGGCCCGGCATCGAGCCGCAACGCGCGGCGCGCGAGGTAGCGCAAGTGCATGGCTTCATGGCGCGGCAAGGCACGGTGGCCAAAGCGTCGCGCGGTTTCCAGCGCACGGGCACGCCCAGCCGCCATTGCCGTCAGTTCCGACGACAGGCCACCCTGACTGGTGCGGTAAAACACCTGCAATGTGTCAACACCGATCATGCGCGCGCCCGTGGCTACTAGTCGGATCAGCCATTCGAGGTCTTCGTTATGCACCATGCTGGTCTCGAACCCGCCCGTGCGCATAAAAGCAGCGACCCGAATAGCGACGTTAGACATCGTGCACACGGGGTTCTCGCCCAACAAATGGGACACGGTGAGCGCGCCTTTGGGAACCGTCGATTCGACACGGCCTGCTTCGGGTGCTCCCTCGAAGAACCGGATCCGCCCGAACGCCGCGTCGACGCTGGGATCATTGAACACCGTCGCCAGCGTTTCCAGCTTGTCGTCGGCCCAGATATCATCGGCATCGAGGAACACCAGAATAGACCCCGGCGCGGCAAATTCTGCGCCCAGATTGCGGGCAACCGCCGGGCCTTTGGCCGGGCCGGAAACCACGCGAACGCTTGGGTCGGAATGGCTGGCCTCGTCCAGAATATGGCGCGTTGCGTCACTGGATCCGTCGTCGATGGCGATCAGTTCCCAGTCTTGAAGGCTTTGTGCGTAGAGTGACGCCAATGCGTCTTTCACGGTTTCGGCAGCGTTGCGACAGGGCATGATGACGGTGAAATGGGGCATGGTTCAAATCTCCTGCGTGCGGGTGCCGAAGGCCGCGCTGATCGCAGGCCACGAGGCAACACCCATCAAGGCAATGCATAAGCTCAGGTACCCGGTTGCGATGGCGGTCAGGCCGAACGGGGCCATGATGGCCGTGTTCGCGATCAAGGCACCGGTCATGGCGATGGTCACGACAAGTTCGGTTTGCGCGCGATTTTGCACCCGCAACCAGCCCGCCGCTGCGGACCATAAGGTGCCGGGGATGGCCGCAAGACACAGGATTGACACGACATCGCTGATCCCGTCCCAGCCGTCCCCAAACAGGATCGGCACATAAATCGGCGCCAGCAAGGCCTGGGCGATGACCGCTGGAGTAATCAGCCCCAGGCCAACAATCAGGCTTTGACGCAGGGCGGCGGTTCGGTCGCTGGCGGTGGCGAGATGCGGGAATAAGACGGTGGCAAAGGCTGTGCTGAACGAACTGGCCAGCCCGAGCCCGGCATTGAAGGCCATGAAGTAAAGACCCAGCATCTCGGCCCCCATCATCACACCGATTACCAATTTATCGGCTTGCAGGCGCAGGGCTTGCGCGATCTCAACGCCCAGCACCGTGATTCCAAAGCGCAAGAACGGCGCGACGGGTGCAGGTGTAACCGAGGTGTCCGGGGTCCAGTGGTGCAGTCGCCGCATGGCCAGCAGCCAATAGGGCGCGGTCAGCAAACGCGGTAAAACTAGCGCCAAAGCCGAGGGCCAAACCAGCACCAACAGCGCCGAGGCGACATTCGCCACGACAACCTGCGTGCCCGCGATCCGTGCGGTTTGCGCCATCTTGCCCCAGCGCATCGCCAGAGCCGCCTGCACCAAACCGCCGGGCATAAACAGATATTCCAGCGACAATATCGCGACAAGCAGGGCAAGGGTCGGCGCATCGGCCAGCAGCCACAGCCCCGCAGCGACGCCAAGTTGCAGCACGAAAAGCGCTAGCGAGGCCAGCCAGAATAGTCGATGCGCGGTGCGGGCCACGGCCGACAATTGCGTGAACGGGGCGGCCATGATGCGCTGCCCGATGCCGTTTTGCGTCAGGGATTTCAGAATATCGCCGGTCGCCAAAGCCCCCGCCGCGACACCAATCGTCGCAACATCCAACCCGCGCGAAACGGCGATCACAACAAGCAACCGCGTGGCTTTTGAAGCTGCCTCAGACGCACCATAGGCGGCGAGATGGCGCACAAAGGCGGGAAGTCTTGGTGAAGGATGGGTCATGGTAACCTCGGTTTGCGTCTGAGACTGTATAGCCGCAGCACACGCCGTCCGCCTGCCCGCGACCGGTCAGGCCAAGGGGGCATTCGGCGGGCGCACCTATCCAATAGGATAGGCCACGCGGACCTAGGGCAAAGACCGTGGCTTTGCTGTGCCAAACATGTTCAAAAAGAGGGACACCCGAATCGAAAACTGAGCCTGATGTGATGACCTTTGCCCGCACCCTGACCCGAACGACGCGCACGGCTTTGATTGCCGGGCTTCTGGCGTCTTGTGGTGCGGCGTCGATTCAGCACAATCTTGAACCGGTGCGCGAAGGCCATGGCTATCAGGCGCAATACCGCGCGCTGGATCTGATTGACGGGGATCACCCGCCGGTGCTGCGTTCCACTGCGATCAATGCCGAGCGCTGCTTGGCTCCGCACGGGGGCACGCGGCGCAGCACATCAATACCGCGCGCGCTGCAGGGCCAGCGGCTGTCGCGCGATGACCTGTTGGACGTACGAATCGCCGGGGATGATACGTTCGAAGGCCGCTATACGGTGGCCCAAGATGGTACGGTCCATCTGCCGTTTTTGCCCCGTGTTCAGGCCCAGGGTCGCAGCGTTCACAGTGTGCAAGCGGCAATCGGACAGGCGCTAATCCAAGAAGGGTTTTACACCGAGGTCCCGCGCATTTCGGTCCGTGTGACCGATTACGCCGCCGTGCAGGCGGCAGTTAGTGGCGCGGTGTTCGAGCCGCGTGGTATCACCATTGGTGGCGCAAGCGGCGATGATATCGACGCGGCACGACAAGAAGCCTTGGGTGCGAGCAGCACGAACCGCACGCTTTCGGCGGCGTTGCGCTCTGCGGGTGGGGTGCGCCCAGATGCCGATCTGTCGGCGGTGCATTTGACGCGTGCAGGCATCGTTCATGTGCTCGATTTGCGCGCCATGGCCGAGGGGAATGCGACCAATGATGTCGTCATTCTGGCCGATGACCAGATCGAAGTGCCCAGCCTCGGCTGTTTCCAAGATGCGCTGATGCGGCCAAGCACGATCAGCCCGCCGGGCATTTCCTTGTATCTATCGAACCTGACCGTTCCGGCGGTAGGGAATGCATCGTCTGGGATCGGGCGCGAGGTGCGGCAGGTGCCTTATGGCACGCGGTATATGCAAGCCGTCGTCAATTCCAACTGCGTCGGCGGCACACGGGCGACCAGTGCTGCGCGCAGCGCAGTTTTGTTTACCCGCAACCCAATGACCGGCATTTCGGCGGTGATCGAACGGGATATCGAAACCCTGCTGCACCGCGCCGACCGAGACGACTATGACCCCTATTTGCTGCCCGGTGATGCGGTCGCCTGTTACGACAGTGCGGTCACCAATGTCACCGATATCGCGGCGGCTTTGGGCGTGGTTCTGGGGCTGCGGTCGCTGATCGACTGAGGCGGCTAAGCCTCGTTCAGCGCCGTGCGGCCCTGCGTGAAAGCATCTTGTGTGGCGGTGAGGGCGGCCTCAGTGGCTTTATCTTGGCGTGCCGTATTTTCGAGTGACTTCAACGCAGTATGCAGCCCCAGCAAACCAAAGAACGCAGCGCTTCCAGCCGCTTTGTGGGCGGCATCGGCCAATTCCGCGCCTACCTGTGACGACGCCCCATCAAAGAAATCTTCGAGTTCGACCAGCATCTTGGCTTGTAGTGCGTCGAATTTCTCGGTGCCTATCCCGTCGCGCAGTTCAGCGCGCTGTGCGTGGTCCAGCACCTCGACACCGGTCGAGGATTGCGGCTCAGCCGCGGCGGCCTGAGGGGATTGTACCTTGGCAATCGCCTGCAACAACTGGGCGCGCGTCATCGGCTTTTGCACGAATCCGTTCATGCCAACGGCTTTGAAACTTGCCTCGGCATCGGGTGCGGTATTGGCAGACAGCGCGATGATCGGCACGTCGCGGCTGACCCCGCCCGCGCGGATCGCTTGGGTCGCGGCGCGGCCATCCATGACCGGCATGGAAATATCCATTAAGATTACGTCGAACCGTGTTTTTGCCGCCGCGCTGACCCCCAATTGCCCATTCACAGCGGTGGTGACCCGGTGCCCGACGCCACTCAACATCTCGGTCACGACCTCACGATTAATGGCGTTGTCCTCTACGATCAGAATATCCAGCGGCCCAAGCGGCGTGCCGCCCGCCGTTTCTGTTTGGCTGGCGGTCGGGGCCTCCACCTCGGTCAGCGGCAGTCGAATGGTAAAGGTGCTGCCCTTGCCCACGGTGCTCGCCACGCTCAACTTGCCGCCCAGTGCCTCGATCAGGCGGCGCGCAATGCCAAGGCCAAGCCCGGTGCCGCCAACGCGTCGTCCAAAGGAGGCGTCCGAGGTCTCAAAATCCTGAAAAATCCGCTCAAGATCAGCGTCAGCAATGCCGATCCCGGTGTCTTTGACCCGTAACTCAATAAGTGCCTGCCCCTCGGCATCATGTCCGACAACCTCGGCTGTCAAAGAGATGCGCCCGTGATCGGTGAACTTGACGGCGTTCCCGACCAAATTGAGCAAGGCGTGCCGCAAAATCCCGGCATCGGTCGCCACCCACTCCAGCGCCAGCCCGTCCCAACCGCTAATCAGTACGCAATCCTTGGCGCTGGCGGCATCGCTTTGGCCGTCAACAATGTCTTGCATCAGACCGCTCAGCGACACGGGCACCGTGTTCATCGTCAGTTGCCCTGCTTCCAGCTTGGTGATGTCGAGAACCGCATTCAAATGCGCCATCAACAGATCGCCCGAGACCTGCATATTACGCAAAAGGCGGCTTTGGCGCTTGGTCAATCGGGTCTCTTCGAGCAGCGACAAGGACCCCAAGAGCCCGTTGAGCGGCGTGCGGATTTCGTGGCTCATGATCGCCAGAAAATCCGCCTTGGCCTTTTCACCCGCCAAAGCCCGGTCACGCGCGCGCTTCAGTTCTTCATTGGCCGCGACACGGCCGGTGATGTCACGAATGAACGAAAAATAGAGGATACGATTCTCTTCGGCGCTCTTGGCCAGCGACATTTCTACGGGAAATACCTGACCATTCGCACGCCGGGCTTCGAGTTGCACGACACCAGCGCCAACGACCCGGTAATCCGCCGTTTTCTTCACCCTCGCCATGCCCTTTTCGTGCGCGTCGCGCAGATGGTCGGGCACCACCAACTCGCCCACTTTCCGACCCATCGCATCGGCACGCACGATGCCAAACATGCTCTCGGCCGAGGCGTTAAACTCTTGCACAATGCCATCCGCGTCGCTGACGATAACGCCGTCAATCGAGGTCGATAGGATCCGGGTCATGCGGTCATGGGCGTGTTTCAACTGCTGGCCTCGGCGGACCGTACGCAAGCGCAAACGGTTGAAATAGAACGCCAGAAGGGCAACCGCTGCAATGAGGGCGGCGGTCACCACAGCCAAGAATGTCAGCGTGGAGCGAATATCAACCCGGTCGGCATCGCTGCCTTGGGCAAAAAACACCAGCCCAGAATTCGCCAGTTGTCGCGCAAACATACGCTGGGTTTGCGCCTCGATAATCATGGCGGGAAGTGCGGCGGTGAGTGTCGCGTCGTCGCTGTCGATCATCGTCACTTGACGATCCAAAAAGGTGCGAATGGATTGCACCGCATCGTCATAGCCTTCGGCTCCGCGCGCCAAACTGTAGATGCGCCCAACCGAGACAATGCCCATGCGACTGTAAAAAATGTCAAATTCGCGCCGCAGCGCCTCGATTCGGTCAGCCGAAGGCAGGTCATGGGCCCGTTCCAGCGCCAGAAAATAGCTTAAGAATTCTACCTCGGTCTGCGCCAAGGTCCATTGCACATTATCCGACCGCGCAGCGTCTTGCTGTTGCAGGTTGTAGAGGACACGCTGACCCAACAACCCGATGGCAACTAACGCCGCAAGAAACAGTGCCAGGACCGCGATGATGCCGGGCGCCGGGGCGCGGCGCGAGGCCTTTTTATCGGGCATGGGACACTCCGCCGCTGGACTAGGCTTAGGTTAGTCGACCAAGTCTAGCCTGTCGAGTTGCCAGATCGAACGCGTGTAGATTACTTCGTTGCGAAACTGTGAACCCTGATCATAGGGATAAATTACCCACAGCGGACCTTTGTTGCGGCGCGTCAGGGCGGTGCCATCCATCGCATAGGCAATGATCGGGCCGGTATCCGTCGCATCAGACATTGGGATATCAACGGCATAGTCATTGATCGCGGTGGCGCTGATGGTTTGCCCGGTTGCACCAACCGCCTGCATCACATCGCTAAGGGAAACACCGGAAAACGTGTTTACGCCATCGGTCCAGATCGTTGATGTAGTGACCTCACGCACGCCCAAGGCTTGCAGCATCGACAGGTCAAAGACTGCCGCGTCGCCGTCATTGGTTTGGGTGATTTCGCCGGTCACACGCAGCAAGACGGGGCCTTCGGGCGCGGCCAAGGGTTCGGTCGCGCCTACGGATAGCGGTGCCAGTGCTAAGAGGGTTGCCAAGATGGTAGCGCGTCGGGTGAAAAGCATCACGGCCTCATTGGGGCTAAGATTTCGGGTCAGGGTTTGGGTCTGAGCCTTTTTGCATGTTTCCCTGAACCGTCCTATGACGCTGATGGATAGCCCCCTATCCTTTCGGATAGAAGGCGCTATCCGATGGGTCAGGGTTAAGCGGCTTTCAAGGCGCTTTGTGTGCGATCCTGAACGAATGCAGCAAACTCTTGGGCCAGTTCGGCACGATCCAATGCGAATGCTGCCGTTGCCTGAACAAACCCCAGAACCGAGCCACAATCGAACCGCTCACCATCAAACCGGAACCCGTACACGCCCACGTCTTTGGCATCGGCGTTGATCGCGTCGGTCAATTGCAGTTCCCCGCCTACACCCGGTCCCAGCGTCGCCAGATGATCATAGATCGATGGCTCAAGGATATACCGGCCGACTACAGCCTCGGTTGAGGGGGCATTCTCGACGCGGGGTTTCTCGACCAAACCGCGTGCCTGAGACAGCCGACCAGACTGTAGCGCGACATCCAGAACGCCATAGTTGCACGTCTGAGCCAATGGCACCTGCATGGTCGCGACCATATGGCCACGCTGCTCGGCATGAGCTTCGATCATCTGCTTGAGAACCGGTGTGCCCGAGCGGATCACATCATCCGGCAGCAGCACGGCAAAGGGTTCGTCACCGGTAAGCCCCCGCGCCAAACGCACAGCATGGCCCAGCCCACGCGGGCGATCTTGCCGGATAATGCGTAGCGCGCCTTCGGCCATGCGGGTGCGTTCCAGCGCCGCCAGAGCTTGGGCCTTGCCCTTGTCTTGCAGATGGCGCTCTAGAGCGGCGGCGGTGTCGAAATAATCCTCGAGCGCGCCTTTGCCAGCACTGGACACAAAGATGAATTCTTCGATCCCCGCCGCGCGGGCTTCGTCAACCGCGTATTGGATCAACGGGCGGTCCACCAAGGTCAGCATCTCTTTCGGGATCGACTTGGTCGCGGGCAAGAACCGGGTGCCAAGGCCAGCGACGGGAAACACTGCTTTGCGGATATGCGAGGGGCGAAAATTGGTCACTAGGTTTACTCCGGAAAGAGGGGAAAAAGGGGCTCAGTATGCGCCACGGCCGCCAACAACGGCGCGCACGGTCAACACCATCAGCATCAGGTCCAGCAGGATCGAGCGCGACTGCACATAGGCAAGGTCCATATCGATCATTTTTTCGAACCCGATTTCAGCGCGGCCAGACACCTGCCAGATGCCGGTGATGCCGGGTTTCACAGCCAAGCGAGCCATAGCGCGGAACGGATAGGCTGCGACTTCTTCGGGTAGGCCGGGACGTGGCCCGACCATTGACATATCGCCCTTGAGGACATTGAAAAGCTGCGGCAACTCATCGAACGACAGGCGACGCAGCAAGCGGCCAACGCGGGTCACGCGGGGATCGTTGCGCGACTTGAAACATACGCCTTCGCGGTCCGACTGCGCCAAGATCGCCGCGCGGCGTGCTTCGGCATCGACATGCATGGAGCGGAATTTCATCATGCGAAACGGGGTGCCGTCTTTGCCGACCCGGGTCTGCAAAAAGAATACCGAGCCCTTACTGTCCGCGCGGATTGCGACGGCGATCAGGGCAAACACCGGTGCCGCCAACAACAGCGCCGACCCCGAGACCGCGATATCCAAGGCACGGCGCGATAGAACCAGCCGATCCAAACGGGCTACAGCATGTGCCCCTGCGCGCAGTAGGAATTCAGGGTTGCCCATCAGATAGCGCTTTGCCAAACGCTTGGGTTCTTGCAGCAGGCGGAATGCCCATTCCAGTTTCCAGCGGCGCACAGCGGCGGGTGCACGTTTGACTTCGCCTGCAAGGAAATCGAACAACGCGCCGACCCCCATCACCAGCCGCGCCGTCAGCGCGCCGCCATGCTGATCCAGCCACAGCTCTTGGGTCGGCACGCCCATCGCGACCAGCACAATATCGGCGCCCGAGGCATTGATATGGTCAATCGCGGCATCGGGGTCTTGCGCGCCGTCGTATCCGTCCCGGGTGCCGGCAATTCGCAGACCCGGACTTTGCCGAGCCAGCGTGTTGGCCGCAGCCTGTGCCACCCCCGGACGCCCGCCAAACAAAAACACCGACAGCCCTTTGCGCGCAGCCATCGACATCAGGAACGGCACGAAATCTGTGCCATTAAGGTTCTCGGTGAACCGTAAGCCCATCATCCGCGCCGCCATTTCAACGCCGATCCCATCGGGCAATACAAAGGCGCACCGGGTTAAGGCACGGGCGTAAGTGGGCGACTTGGCACGGGTGTTCATGCAATGCGCATTAACAAACGCAACGTGGCGCTGCGGGCCATCGGCCAGCAAAACTTCGGCGGTTTCTTGCGAGGTCGCGTTGACAACGGGCAGGCCCATAATTGTGTGGACTGGCAGTGCTGCGGCGTAAAAAGCCTTCTGGCTTGGCTGATACATTCTGGCCTCCTGGGTTTCGTGTTGACCCTGTGATGCCCTAAGCCGAATACCAATCTCAACGGCGCGAGAGGAGGGAGTGAGCGCCCGTCGGAACAGGTTATAACCCATTGGAATAGGGCGAAAACTCGGTCGCGGGTGCACCCTGTCCAAAGGGGTAGGTGCGCTCTCCTTTCGGGCTGTGTCAGCGCGCGCCACGCAGCTGGCTTGCTCCCCGGACCCTGCGTGATACACTCGTGTTTATTGTGAGTTTGGACGTGGACGACCGTATGAAAATTTTGATTGCCGACGATCACGACCTGCTGCGCGACACGCTGGGCATGTATCTGCAAACTGCAGGCGACATGACGGTCGAGGGTGTTCCCAACTTGGCCGCTGCCGAAGCGCTGGTTGACGCTGGTGGGGCCTTTGATCTGGTGATTCTGGATTGGTCGATGCCGGGCATGACCGGGCTGGACAGCCTGAAATCCATGATGGAGCGCGCGGGGGGACAGCGCGTGGCACTGATGTCTGGCAATGTTACGCGTGAGGTCACAGACGAGGCGCTAGCGATAGGCGCCGCCGGCTTCTTGCCGAAGACCTTACCCGCGAAATCCATGATCAATGCTGTGCGGTTCATGGCGATGGGCGAACAATACGCCCCCATCGACTATATGACCGCCCCTGCCGCCGAGACGCCAAAGAACGCGCTGGGCGAGAAACTGACCCAGCGCGAACGGGAGGTCTTGAAGGGGTTGACGCAGGGAAAGTCGAACAAGGAAATTGCCCGCGATCTGGACCTGTCAGAGCCGACCATTAAACTGCACCTCAAAACACTGTATCGCAAAATCGACGCGTCGAACCGAACTCAAGCGGCGATTATCGCGCGCGAAGCGGGTCTGTTTTAGTACTAAAACCATTGTACGACGGCGCATTGCTTCAAACCGTCCATACAGACGAGTCCGCTTGCCGCTTGAGGCAAACCGCGATCGAGTCCCTGCACTGTTCGCGCGGTTTTTGAGTAACAGTTGCTCGATGCACCATCTGACATTCGTCTTTACCACCATAACGGGCATGGATGGACGAGATCCCTTATTAACAATGACAGAACTCTTTGCTCGAATGATCGAGACTGCCTTTGATGGGGTTCTCACGCCATACTTATACCCCCTAGTCGAACATCGGGCTTCTATACCGTCTCGAAACCTATCCTTTCGGATAGTCTCCTACTCTTATGCCCTCGCGTATTAGCCCGTCGCGCGGATGACTGTTACGCGTCCTCCCCTTAGCCAGACGGTTAAAGGAGACCCGTTATGCCCATCACCCAGACTCTCGCGCAGCAAAAGTCCGGCATCCGCCGCCTCAGCCCGCCGCGAGTCGTCCGTCGCCCGCTGCGCGACCTAAGCATTGGGCGTTTGCTCAAGGGCGGTCGCCTGAGTGATGCAGGGCGCTTGCCGCGTTATGTCGCGGTAACGTTGATGGGGTCTGCGGCAATTTGGGCCCCGATCATGGGCTATCTGAACACAGCTCCCTTAAGTTTTTCCTCTTATGCCTCGTTGATCTTGCCGGGGACCGGGGCGTCGTCTTCGGTGAATATCAACCAGATCGGCCAATCCAGCAGCTATGCCACCTCAGCCTTTGCGTCGAATTCCGTCAGCCCGACGGAAACCTACAAACGCCTGATCGGGGCCGAGCGGATCCTCGAAACTGCGGCCGCGACGCTTGGCTTGCCGCGCGAAGCCTTGGGTGCGCCGCGCGTCCGGCTGGTCGATCAAACCGGGTTAATACATCTCGAGATAACCGGCCCCACCGCCGACGACGCGCGCGCGCGCGGAGATGCCCTACTGTCGGCGTTTTTTGCCGAATTGGACGCGCTACGTGCGGATGAGTTGGAGGGTCGCCGCAATGGTGGCACTGCCGCGATTGATGATTACCGCCGTGCTGTGAACGCCACACGTGATGATATCAACGCATTGCAGGCGACAACCGGCTTGCACTCGGCTGAGCAATTCGACGAGTTGATTGGAGCCAATGACACCCTCAGTGAGACGCTGCGCGCCCGCAACGACACGTTGGTCCAATTAACAACCTCGGTTGCCGCGCTTGAGGCCACGCTGGGCATCGACGCCCCGCAAGCTGCCGCGGCATTGACCTTGCAAGCAGACGAGGAATACTTGGCGCTGGTGTCTGAAGTGGCCGCCCGCGCCGCGACATTGGCCGATTTAGACGCTCGTTTCGGCCCGGCTCATCCGCGCGTGGAAAGCGAGCGCACAGCATATGTCAACGCCCGCGCTAGCGCTGATGACCGGGCGCGCGCCGTGACCGGATTGGCGCCCGATGCGCATGTGCGGCTAGATCAGTCGGCCACCGGAGCGCGGGCTGAATTGCTGGCCGATTTGGTTCGCAATGACGTACAACGCGCGGGCGTGCGGCGCGAAGTTGACCACCTGACCCGCCGTATTGCCGCCGAAGATCAACGGCTTGCCGCGTTGGCACCCGCGGCATCGCGCCTTGAGGACCTGCAACGCGATTTTGCTGTCGCCGAAGCGGTGTTTGCCTCGGCCATCGCGCGCTCAGAGTCGTCGCGCACCGATATCTATGCCTCGTATCCAATGGTGCAGGTGCTGGAAAACCCATCGTTGCCCAATGACCCCACCTCGCCACGTCGCGCGATTGCCGTGGCGGCTGGCGTTGGCGCGACGATGTTGATGTTGTTCGGCCTCTCGTTGGGTTGGATCCGTCAAGCCGTCATCAACCGCTTGACCCGTCGGCGCACCGCATGACCGACGCCACCGCCGCCAACACTGCCATGCTGGACGACGCTTTGCCGCAAACTCCGGCAGAAAGGCTGGTCTATAAAACGTTGATCCTGACGTGGCCCTTCTACGGCGTCGGTGCGCTTTATGTGGTGGGGCCGGTGCTGGGCTGGATATTGGGATTCATGGCCGCCTTTGCGCTGTATTTTGGTAGCGCCATGCCGCTCGATCAGCGCGCGACCGGATCGGTGCCGCCAGTGGTTTGGGCATGGATGCTGGGCATGGTGGCGATGCTGTTCGCCCTTTGGGCTGGCCATATCGATTGGGGCATGAGCCTCAAAGACACAATCAAGAGCTCTATCGGATGGGCAAAGGGGTGGGCCTTGCTTGCGTTGTTCCCCCTAGCAGGCTCCATTTTGCCGATCCGTAGGGCGGTCATCATCCGGGGCCAAACAGCCATCGGGTTGGGCACTCTCGTGTTGGCCCCGGTGATGCTTGCCGCTCCTTATGTCGGACTGCCAGAACGGCTGTTCGTCTCACCGCTCAGAGCCATTGGTGGCCCCGGGCCTGAGTATTTCACCGTCTATTTCTTCACCTTCGACCCGGCCAGTTGGACCCCGCGCTGGCAATTCTTCGCGCCATGGTCACCCTTCGCAGCCTTGTTGGGAGTGTTGATGGTGTTGTTCTCGCTCGAAGATAAAAACATCCGTTGGCGCGCGGTCGGCGTGGCGGCGGGCACGCTGATGATCCTCGCCTCGAAATCCCGCATGGGGCTAGTGGGATTGGTTGTTTGCGTTGGCGGGCCACGGTTTATGCCCTTGTTGTTGCGGGGCTGGGCGTGGCAACTGGGTGCGGCATTTGCTGCCTCAATGGCGATGTTTGGCCCCAGCTTGATGCGACTTGCGCAAGACGCCGTCGACGCTTTCAAAGGTGCGCGTGCCGATAGTTCACGGGTTCGCGCAACGCTGCAACGTATCGCCGAAGAGCGCTGGTATTCCGATGCCTTTTGGTTCGGCCATGGCCGCGTTCAACCGGGCGCGCATATCGTTGAATACATGCCGATCGGCAGCCACCATACGTGGTTTGGCCTGCTGTTCGTCAAAGGAGTCGCTGGGTTCGCCGCGTTCTTTGTGCCACTGGCCGTTCAAACATGGATTACTCTCGTTGACGCCACTCGCCATGCCCGTGGCCGCCTGCCGCTGGGTATCGTTTTAACGATCATCCTGCTGTCCTTCGGTGAAAACATCGAGATTCAGGCCTACTTGCTTTGGCCAGCGTTGCTGCTGCTAGGGGTTCACGCGCGCGAAATAGCGCAAAACCCTGATCGACAGTCCCAATTTGGCCACCCGGTGCCAGTTTGACGGCCCACCTCACCTGCGGGCCGAACTGGGGAAAGAGAGTTGTACGAAGAAGGGACCATGCTCTGTGGACCTTTTCCACTTTTGTGAAGCCCGAGGTGCTCGGTTAAGCCACATTCCGTTCGAAAGCGCCCGGGCTTTTCCAGCTCAGTCCTGAGTGCCGGCGGCGCGGATTGTAGAAGCCGTTGATGTATCCGAAGATTGCGATCTCGGCCTTCCACCTTATCTCCCAAGGATGTCGCCAGATCAGCTCTGCTTTGATAGTTTTGAAGCTCTCACAGTAGGCGTTTTCCCATGGTGATCCGGGTGTGATGAAGGCTGTCTTGCCACCCACCGCGCCGATCCAAGTTCGCACCTTCTTTGCAATAAATTCTGCGCCATTGTCGGACCTTATGAACTCAGGCGGGCCGCGCATGATGAACAGATCGGTCCATTGCCCGGCAGTTGAATGCACCGCATTCAATGAGAGGGGTTCAGCCAGAGCCGACCCTTCTTGGGTTGCTTCTGTGGGACTTTCAGCCTTTCACGCCGCCGTCAGCGCAATGATATCCTCGGTCAGCCGCGCTTCGTCCGGCAGGCCGCAAGGAACCTAATGCTGTGTCGAGCGATGCTGTCCGAGTGTGCGGCAGGCCCCCTCTCGTCGATTGCTTTGCAGTCGACTGCCGGGAAGCGGGACGCTCAGATACGCCAAGGGTCTGCCGCACGAGATCAATGCACTGATGGCGGCGGGAAGGGCTCAGAAGTTTCCCCGTGCGGCCTCGG
>Ga0102814_10000214_pt1 | contig 41803 bp, 39 predicted proteins | sample ColrivemetaGS741_FD_79112 | JGI IMG/M metagenome (GOLD analysis project Ga0102814, IMG submission 79112) | Estuarine microbial communities from the Columbia River estuary - Flood tide ETM metaG S.741 | ecosystem: Environmental > Aquatic > Marine > Intertidal zone > Estuary | place: USA...
AAATTCCGACGATCCGGTGTAGTCTTAATATTGATTTTAAGGCGCAGCCTTAAAATAGCGGGGCAAGCTTAAAATAGCGGATATGTATAGTGTATGTTAAATAGAATCGTGAAATTTTCTGTTTACAGATTAGTCGTACATTGATTTTAAGGAACTGCAAAAAAATAGCGGATTGATTTAATAATTCAACCAAATGTTTCACAAGTTTATGCCCGTTTATAAATGACCCAACTGCGGAAAATTAGTTTTAATTCTTTTTAGCCCTTGAGCCGTGCCTTTCTTTATTCTTGACATAAATTAATTTGTGTCTGCTTTTTGGATTCTCCCGCTGTTCGATTTCAAAAGAATCAGTTGATTTGATCAATGGCGTTAATTTTTCAAAACCATAATTCCTGGAATCAAAATTGGGTTGTTTTTTCTGTAACAGACCGCCAACATCCCCAAGAAAGGCCCATCCATCCTCGTCTGACAGATCATTGATCGTAGAGGAAATGAGTTTTATTTCTTTTTTGGTTATTTTGTCAACAGTTGATTCAGGTGTTTCCTTATTTTCAATTTTTTCTTCCGTTTGTTTCTTTAAGATCTCTATGTAAATAAACCGGTCACAAGCAACGATAAACGGATCAGGCGTCTTTTTTTCACCAATGCCAATTACCTGCATACCCGCTTCCCTCAATCTGGTTGCCAGGCGCGTAAAGTCACTGTCACTGGAAACCAGACAGAAACCACTTACCTTTTCACTGTAAAGAATATCCATGGCGTCAATAATCATGGCTGAGTCAGTAGCGTTTTTACCTGTTGTGTAGCCGTATTGCTGAATGGGGGTTATCGCATTTTCAAGCAGCAGGTTTTTCCACTTTGACAAACGAGGTTTGGTCCAGTCTCCATAAATTCTTTTGATGGTAGGATTACCATATTTGGCTATTTCTTCCATCATTTCTTTTACATGAGCGGATGGTATGTTATCGCCATCTATTAAAACGGCCAGGTTTAAATTTGTATTCATATTTTTTTATTTGTCTTTTGCATTAAAAAGTCTTGCACGTATACCCTCTGAGGCGCTTGCCGAACATGATTACTATGTGCTTTGTTTGCATTAGCTATTTCGTTATAATCGGGTCAATTTAATTTGATTTCATATTTAATTTCTTCATTTTGCAGATCATCAGCAACCCTGAAATTCAGTCGCTCAAGTAGTTTTATCGCATTGTGGTTTTGTTTACCGGTTATGGCTACAATACGATGTAGTTTCATTTTATTTATTCCAAGGTCAATGGCTAATTTCAATGCCTCAGTCATGATTCCCTGCCTTCGAAAATTGGCAAGTAAAATAAAGCCAAGTTCTCCTGTCCCTTTTTTAAACCCCCGATAATAGCCGCAAGTTCCCATGATTTCATTACTTGTTCTATTTATGATCCCCCAATGAATGGAATTGCCCAGAATATAATCCTGATTTATGCTTTCTTGCATGTCCATGGCTTGTGTCAGGTTTTCGGCCTGTTTACCATTATAATACGAGATTTCCACAATATCCGGAATATCCACAACCAGAATTTCCCTCAATAATATTTTTTCTGATGACAGCTTCGGAAATTTATTAAACGGAGGTAGATTCATTTTTTTTCTTAGTTGCAAGTTAAGCATAATAGCCGACTGCTGAAATCAAATCTTTCAATTTGAGATGATATTGAAGCAGAATAGTAACTGTAATCCTATTAATATTTTACTATTGTTTTTTTACACAGTTAAAACTTTTATTAATTATTCAAGCGGTCTGACTAATGTAGGAAAATCAAAATATTAGTACTAAGTAACTGATTAATAAGTAGTTAATTTATATTAATTTTAAGGGGGCTGGGGAAGGAGGAAAATTACACTTTGTACAAGATTTGTGCTGCAACCAAACACTTTTACCAATCTTTGATTGACCAATTAAGGATTGGAATTTTGCGGTTTTGCGGTTTTACATTTAATAAGGCCTATCCCCTCTTTTATCCTAATTCTTTAAACTTTTATCTTACTCCCCGTCTCTTTGCCCCTTCTGGGACCGGTCAGTCATTCTAAAATGATAAGACCAACCCTTTGAACACCAAACAAAATCAACCCGTAACTTGCAACCAATCAACCAATCAACCAATTAACCCGAAACCCGCAACCCACAAGCAACCAACGAACACCAATCAACCAATTAACCCGCAACCCGCAACTTGCAACCCGTAACCCGCAACCAATCAACCAATTAACCCGCAACCCGAAGCCTCTTCAAGAAAACGATCTACCATCGATAAATCCTACTACGGATACATCCTTGGCTTGTTCTTTCATACACGATGATGATTGCAAACATTATGTTATGTTTTTCAATTTGTTCTTTATAAAGATACTTACTAAAATTCCAACAACAATTGTCGTTAGCCAATTTATACTAATTGAAGCTACTTCAAATCGATAACTCCTTTCAATTCCGAATTTGAAAGCATAAAAAACAAACGCCAACACTGTTAATATAAATGCAGCTAGAAGAATCACCCGAATGGCTTTTTCCAATCGGTTTTTATTTGAGAAAATAAAGGACAAAAACAGGAATGAAATACTCATGGTGATATAACCTAGTTCTTCCATAGCAATAAATATCCCATGTTCATTATATTGTGTCAACAAGGCAATTCCATCCTGCTCCCCTTTCATTACACTAATAGGTACTACTGAAAACTGAACGAAGTAGGCTATCAATAAAACGATGCTTGAAATAAGCGCAAAAGCAACACTCAGAGAACTAAATAACCTGTTCTCGATCGGTGTGATAAAATGAATGGATACAATAAAAATTAAGTAGGCAAATAACTGAAAGATCACAAAATAAATCCAGTAATAATCTCTCGGGTAATAGGCCAGCAGATCAGAAAATGGGTAAGTCATGCAATCCCCCGGACAGTACGGCCCTACTGGTGGAATAGCAATCATCGCAAAACCCCAGGTAATAAATGTTAATAGCGTTAAGGCCAGTGATGCGTATAATCCAAAATTTAAAATTTGTTTCTCTCCGTTCATAATTGTTTGAATTTATTTTTTTTATTCCAAATTTAACCCTGCTTTCGTATGAAATTGCTTCCTCAGTTGTAATAAGCCAGCCTAAATTATGGAAATCAATTGGACGGGGATAAAGTCCTGATTAATAAGTAGTTAATTTAGAGTGATTCTAAGTGGGTTATGGGGAGGGTAAGGACATGGATTGCCGAAGGTTTTTTCTTCGACAATCCATGGTTTAAGGTAGGCCCTGAAAGGGATAAATGAACGTGTAGTTGTCTTGCGATAAGCCGCAAACAGCAACAAATAATTTTTATACAAAAAACTATGATCTGTCAGGAAGTATTTTCAATTATCAAATCAGTGCGGAAGTACTATTATCATCCTTTGATTCCAAACAGATCTTTTAGCGATTTGTGTTCCCGGTGTAACAACCAGACTATGATCATTCCAAAAACAACGTTCGTTGAAATGCCTTCGATCATATGGCTCAGACGGACACTGGCTTGTGGCATTAATTGATTTTCTATAATCAGTCCGGAAATCTGTGGTACTGTAAAGAAAAGGCCAACCAGAATGGCGGTCCACCATACATTCAACTTAGATCCCAAAATGACAGGAAAAGCGCATAGCGTCCATATCATGGCTCTTAAGGCCTGGAAAGGGAAGAGCCCCGGATCGGTATGAAATGAGTTTGCAGTATGTTGCCAAAAAGGGATGATATCTCCGGGACTTCCATAAAAAGCCCTTAGCTCAGGATTTTGCCATGCGATGAAATAACCGGCAAGCCAGTAAAGCAAAATGTATGCGATCGCAATAAGGATCAATTTCCAGATCCACTGCTTGACAGGCATCTTAAAAGTAAAACCAGGTTCTGTGTTTTCCCCTGGTTTTCCTTTGCCTAAAATCAAAACGGCCAGAGGGATGTAAATCAAAGCAACGGGTAGTCCCATGATGAATAAACGGGGTAATAGTTTTGGGTCAAAAGTTACGTTGGCCATGAAATACCAGGCTTCGATCTGGGTTAAAAAAGTTACGGCACCAAAATAGGCAAAGCCCAAAGTCAGGGCCAGTTTCCATCCATGCCAATGGGAGCTTAGAATCAAAGCAACAATGAGCAACATGTTGAGCAGACCAAAAATCAAAAAGCCAATATTACCTTCCACTAATCCCGGCTCTGAAACGGCATCAGGGATCATCCCGGATATAGCCATGGTTCCGATTATGAATAATACAAAAAATAAAATTAGTAATAAAGAAGTCAGGGCTGCCCAGATCAAAATCTGTTTGAGTTTCATTTTTATCAATTTATTTGATTATTTGTTTTCAAAGGGGTTCATTATTTGAAATTTGTGATATTGCTTTTTTACACCATTTTAAAGTCGTTTTGTTTGAATCAATTCCAAATTGAAATGCTAATCTGCCGTGCAAGGGCATATTTTTGGCTTCTTTATAATAAAAGGCCTCAAGTCCTTTAATGTGGATTTTTATTAAGTCGTGAATTGAGCTTAGAAAATGAATTCTTTGTTCTTTTTCCAGGGTCTCCATAAAACCAAATCGAAGCATAAGTTCTCCGGTGTTTTTTTCAACATCGACTTTTTCAACCGGTTTTAAAAACCAATTTTGAAGGGTCAGCATTCCTTTTTTGGTGATCTCAAACGAGGATTTACCGGTTTTATCTCGCTCCACTTTTTGCACCAATTCATATTTTTGGAGCCGCTTTAGCGCAGGATAGATTGTGCCCGGGCTGCTGCTATAATTGCCCAGGGCAGTTTCTTCAAACATTTTTCGGATCGCATAACCCGAGAGTGGCTGGCCTTGAATTAATCCAAGGATCGCATAATCTAATAAAGTTGGTTTGATAAGCTCTTTGTTTTCCATATTTAATACGTTTCGTACTACAAATATAGTACGAAACGTATTAAAAAGCAAATTTATTTTTATAAAATGGATTTTGCAGGATTATGGCGGTGCAGTAAACAGAAGATGGCGGTTCATTCTAAATGAGGAAATGGAGCAAGTAGGAACTTGTAATCAGATAAGAAATCCGAACGATCCAAGCCTCTATTTTGAAGGAGTAATTTTGATGACAGATCTGTTTAATCAAAAGAAAAACCTGTGGCTAACTTAATTAGATTTATTATAAACAACTGATCAGCAAGGTCTTCTATTTTATTTCTGCTAAAAAAGTTCTAAATTTATAGGAGATTATTGGTTCACAACCCGTATAAATCTACCCCCTATGTATGCTAAATCAGTCCTGTCTGTCCTATTCCTGTGCACTTCATTCTTGTATGCACAACAGATTCAGCAAATTGAATATTACTGGGATGACCCATATGTTCCCAAAGGACAAGGAATACAGTTGCCCCTGACGCCGGGTAGTTGTTTGTCAGTGGGTTATGACATTCAAACAGGAGATTTAGAACCGGGAATGCATAAATTATTTATCAGAACAATGGATTCGGCTTACGTCTGGAGTCGTCCGGTCCAACATTTGATCCGGCTTGAAGCGCCCTCAGTTGTTGACCCCGGTCTGGCATCCATTGAATATTTCTGGGATGATGGACAGACACCCAAAGGATCCGGTACCCTGGTAGCGGTCCTGGCAGAAACAGAGATTCAGGGTGATTTGAGCATATCCCTCGCGGGCTTAAGTCCGGGCATTCATTCTTTCTATAGCAGGGCAAAGGATCCCAAAAACCAATATACTGCCCTCTTTAGAAAGCCCGTGCTTGTTCTGGAAGAAGAAGCCGGGAAGATCGATGCTATCGAGTATTTTTGGAACAAGAGCGTTCCACAAGGCGGGGGAACCATTCAAATGGTACCGCCTGGATCGATGGTCAGCTTACCGCTTGAATTGGCAACCAGCGAGTTGTCTGCAGGCATACATCAGTTGTTTTTCCGTACAAAATCAGTTGGAGGAAGATGGAGCCCGGTAAATCGTAAAACCATCAGGCTGGATGGTTTTAAAGCGGAGCATCCAAATATTAGTTACGCGGAATATTTTATTGATGAAGACCCGGGTAAAAAAAATGGGCAACAAATAATTGTTTCTCAAACAAATGCCCTTTTTACAGAGTTTGACTTGGCCCTTCCGGAGTTGGAATGGGGCATTCATACATTGCATTTTCGATTACAGGATGAAAATGGATTCTGGTCGCCACTGGAAAAACGATTTTTTAACCTAGTGACCGTGCTGCCCGATCAGGAAATATCTGGACTGAAATATTTCTTTGACGAGGATCCTGGTAAAGGATGGAGTGAATTTATGGACATGGACGAGCAGTTGCCGGATGCAGTTGGTTATTTTAGCTGGGACGTAGAAGTACCAGCTAATCTGTCTGAAGGCCCGCACCAAATGTTTTTTCACCCTGTTAGTTTTTCCGGTATCTGGGGGGCAGCACGCAGTCACTTTATTGAGATCAAATGGCCAACCCCTGAAAATGACAAATCGCTTGGGAAGGCCAGCCTGAAAGTGTTTCCGAACCCTAGCCATGGGGAGGTCAATTATTTATTTGAGTCACCCTTCGCTACTGAAGCACAGGTTCAGCTATTCACAGCGACCAAGCAACTGATCTGGTCCAAAAAAATACGGCACGATGGGGAAACGGCCGTCACAGAAAAAATTGCACTTTCTGAAAATGAAAACAGCTGGTACCTGCTTGCCATTACCACGCCCGATGAAGTGTTTACCGAAAAAATAATCTTAATAAAATAATAAAAACCAAACCATGAGAAACTTGTACATTTTACTCAGCCTGTGTATGCTGGTCCTGGGTAGTGCTTCTGCCCAGAATATCTATTACGTGGATAACTCCATCGATGAGTCCGGAGATTTTACCTCCCTGCAGGATGCCATCGACGTAAGCCAATCGGGAGACTACATATACATTTATGGCTCATTATATGGCTACGGGGACATTACGATCAATAAACAGATAAACATAATCGGCCCGGGCATCTTCCTGGATGAAAACTATAAAGATTTACTCAATAAGAGTATGGCCAGGGTCAATGATGTCAATATTGTAACAGGAGCAGAAAACAGCTATCTGGCCGGATTGTATTTTACAGGCGACCTCATCCTGCATCAAACCTCCAATATCATCATCGAAAAGAGTAAGATCTATACTAAACAGCACCGGATCGAGGAAAGTCATTATATCGGTTATTATCGAAATTATTTCTCAGATAATGGTTCATCAAATAATACGATCTTTATTCATAACTTCAGTTCTAATATTTCATTTAAGAAAAATATTTTTAAAGAATTGAATCTGGATAGCGGACAGTATGTAGAATTCATGCATAACATTTTTTTGAACCAGGTCAAATTCAACTCAGCAACCGTAATGGGAAATGTTTTTCTGGGCGAAAATCCAATAGACCTGGATGGCTTATCCAATATTAAATTTAATGTTTTAACAGACCCAACAGGTCTGATCCCGGACAATAGTTACGTGCGTAATCAAAGTTCAATTTGTGTAGGATTTCCAAGCCAAAATTATTATTCTACAGATAGCAGGTTTCAGCTTAAAGACAATTCTCCCGCTGAAGGTGCCGGTCCCAATGGAACTGATTGTGGTATTTTTGGTTCACCCAATCCCTATGTCATTTCAGGATTGGCTTCAGTACCATTTATTACGGAACTGAACGCGCCGTTTTCAGCACAGGTTGGGGACACGATCCGTGTGGAACTCAAAGCCATGGTCAGGTAAGCTGAATCGGGGAAATTGAACCATATGATGTTTTTTTTGATGGATCCGGTCAAGCTAAATTAATATACAATAACCATAGGACATGACCCTGCCTATGAAATAATTCTATAACCCAATTTAAAAGTAAAATTCCGGGGTGTCTCAATTGAAATTCCTCCCACAAACCGGTAGATCTCAATGAAAGCACCTACGGATAATCCAAGTGAAATTTCAGGACTGTAATTCGTGTTGTTTAATTTTTCTTTTGAAATCATACCACCTACCAGAAAGTTGACATAAGGTCGTATTCTATTGTTTTTCGAATTGAAATAGTAACGGGCTCCCACCAGACTGTTGATGGCATGATCATAGCCGGTATTTCCAGAGAGGAAGCTGTGTGTGATTTTCGTATACACATAGGAGAGTTGCCCTTCCAATTCAAATCGATCACCTATTCTGAATGCAGGATTTACCCCCAGGTGAATTCCCCTGCCATTGTCTAATATCGGAAAGCTTAATCCAGCATTCAGGCTGGTTGAAAACATACTGTTTTGTGCCTGTACACCTTTTCCGGCTAACAGCAAAACAACAAAAAGGGCTATCCATTTAATCTTTATATTCATTCCATTTGATTTTAATATCTACACAACGTTTGAAATTTCAAAATGATTACAAATTGGCCCCCAATTTGACATTAAAATTATTTGTGGGCAATTGTTCAATTCAATTCTATTATTTTCCGGATCATTCGCACATTTTCCAGGTTTCTGCCATTGTCAAACAAAGTGCTTGGAATGGCGGGTTTACTTTCTATTTGAACCAGTTTGTTTTCAATTTGTATGGAAATTTTCTCACCCCAGGAAGTCCATGAGAATTTGCTTCTCCCTTCAATATTTGATCCATTCATCATAATTTTCCAGTTTTTCATCTTCGGATTTTCCTGTAACAGTTCATGGATTTTCTGAATCGAAATATCTTTTTCTATGGTATCAGTTTGCCTGACCGCCAATGCTTTTGAAGTCAAATTTTGAATGCCTTTCTCTTTGATAGATCTTATTTGATTTCTTGCAAGAAACCAACACATGAGAGCTCCAAAAAAGACAGCTTGAAATAAGGACGAAATTATATTTATCTCTCCCTCCCTAAAATATTCAAGGATTGTAATAACGAAACCAAAAGGGATTCCCATTGCAAAAAAAGTGGTCAGGTATAGTTTGCTAGTTGCCTTCATCGATAAACGGATTTTAATTATTATATAGCGTAAAGATAGCCGGTATAAGTGATTAATATCCTTATAAAATAATTAAATCCCATCAATGCTCATTCAATGATTTCAGCAGCAATATCGTAGGAGAATAAACTTCCCTTGTGTCGGATGTATAATCTTTTGTTCTTAATAACCGGCGTTGACCATAAAAGCATGAATGGATAATAGGGGTGAATGTCTAATTGGATAAGCTCATTGTTTTGAAACCATCCATAGACCCCTCGCAGAGCACGGCAGTGCCCATGTTTGACATTATATAGAAACGGTTATCAGCATAACTAATGGTACCGTATCCGCCTTTCCAGCTGTGGACCGTTTCTCCGGTCAGGGCATTCAGGCACAGCCATTCACCTTCCCGGTAGGTACTGGTGTAAAGATGGTCGTCCAACAGGATAAACCCCGATAACATATTTCTTAATTTCCCCCTTTGCCCTAAAATACTGGCTTCTTTACCGGATTCACTGAGCTGGATGGCAATAAAACCTCCTTTGGATTTAATGGATTCGAAGCCCACGTATATTTTTCCATTGTAATAAACCGGCTTATTTGCAGGTGTGATCTGGTTTGACTCGTGAAGAATATGTCACAATAAACCTCCATTCCGGTGATTCAGGGCAAAAATGGATTCTTTGGTGACACAAATCAGCATTTTATTCCCATTGTGCTCAATCAAGATGGATGAAGGATAACTGGTTTCTTCTTCCATTCCCTTACTGGTCCAAATGACCTCTCCTGTGATTCGATTGAGACAAACCACATTGTTTTCTTTTCCTCCGGGTGTGCAATAAAACCATTGACCATCTATGAGGGGAGATTCAGAAATACCGTATTTTAATGGTTCAACCTTAAAATCTTCCAGAAAAGAAAGCGTCCATACCTTTTCCTTTTTCCTGATATCATAACAATAAATTTCACCAAACCCACTGATGAAATAAAGATGATCCCCCGTCACGGTGGGGGTAGAGCGGGTTCCGTTAAAATTTGTGTTCCAGTCGACCCCATATTTATCCTGCCAGATCATTTTGCCGTCCAGATCTAATGCATACAAAACACCACCGGTGCTGTCCGGCATTGCGGTGAGGTAAATCGCATCATTTGTCACAGCAGCTGAACTATGACCCAGACCTAGGCTGTCCACTCGCCAAAGAAGTTGAGGACAAGATTCCGGCCATTCCTGTAAAAGTCCCTCTTCGGTAAAAATGCTGTTGCGCTCCGGACCTTTCCATTGGCTGTCGACTTGCGTTGAACCCCAAAACTAATTGTAAGTAAATTAAATAGGGTGATAAAAAAAATGAATCGGTAATTCATGATTGAAGTTTAATACCAATAAAAATGGCTTTGCAGTAGGTGTGCCTGGATCGTTCAGTATCTTTCAGATCATTTATTCCGGTATTTTTTCGCTGTTTTTAAGCGATTAACTGTTCGTTTACGGTCGTTTTCGTTGTGTTTTTCCTTGGCAAGTAATTTTTTATAAAACCTCACTAGCTAACTAGGGAATTCAATCCAAATTCATTCATTTTTTACCCTATAAGCAAACGATATATGGAGCTAAGCCCATTTTATTACACAAACAGGAATGCGGAAAAAGAATAAAATTGATTCTGTACTGCTTGACTTCTTATTTGTTTCCCTTAGTTTTGATTTTTTGAAATAATCCTTTTCTACATCTTATTTTTGTCTGTTCATTTGTCGTATGTCTAAGAAAGAAATTTTAACCATAGGAATATTGGCCCACGTGGATGCGGGTAAAACCTCCTTGACTGAAAGTCTTTTATTCAGGGCAGGAGCAACGAAAGCCCGAGGCAGTGTGGATAAGGGTTCCGCCATAACCGACAGTCTTACCATTGAGAAAAACAGGGGAATTTCCATTAAGACGGCCACCGTTGATTTTGAATGGAAGGGAAAGCACATTTTCCTGGTAGATACACCGGGCCATATCGACTTTGCTGCTGAGGTAGATCGGGTACTTGGTATTTTGGACATGATAATTTTAGTGGTTTCGGCAAAAGAAGGGGTGCAGGCGCACACTCTGAATCTGTGGTCAGGTATCCGTGAAAGAAATTTGCCCGTATTGTTTTTTGTGAATAAAACTGATCTGAGTGGGGTTGATCCGGATTTATTGTTTTCTGATCTTGAAAAAGACCTGGATACAAAATTATTTGCTTTGAATTATGCAGTCAGCAATGGAGGTGACACAGCTGAAATCATCTCTTTTAAAGACATTAAACCTTTTGTTTCCACTCCGGTAATAGAACGATCATTTGAGAACCTTGCCGAATGTGATGAAGCATTTTTACAGGATTATTTAGAAGACAAAATCAATGACACCGGGGCTGTGCTCAAAAAAGCTGAAAAGCAGATACAGGCACAAAAACTGGTGGGAGTAATTTTCGGTAGTGCAAAACTGGATCTGGGAATTGAGGATTTGCTGGACAAGGTGGCCGGGTTGTTTCAGGCCCGGAGAGAATTGTTTCATTCACCGTCCGCGAGGGTATTTAAAGTTGAATTAGATCCCAAATTGGGTCGGTTGATCCATATAAGGTCTTACGGAAGCAAACTGCAATCAAAGGATGTCATCTGGTCACAATTTTTGCAGGATTCTGTTAAAATTAATCAAATCTACCAGCGGTCAATGGGCAATGTGGTACAGAAAGGCGAACTGGCTGCCGGTGAATTGGGTATCATAACAAGTTCCCATCTTATTCAGGTCGGCGATGTGCTGGGACCGGAAAGTCTTCCGGATGAATTTGATAAGATCGGTGAGGCCGTTTTAAGTGTTCAGGCTATACCGGTGGAGGAAAAGGACCATCAAAAGCTGGGAGAAGCGCTGGAAATACTATATATGGAAGATCCGCAACTGGATTTTGTCTGGTATAAAGAAGAGCATGAGTTTCACCTGAAGATCCTGGGTCCTATCCAAACGGAAGTGTTGCAGGACAGTCTGGCAAGCCGTTTCGGACTGGCCGTTACATTTTTACCGCCGAAGATCATTTATAAAGAAACGCCCAAAACGGCGGCTAAGGGTTTTGTTAAATATTGGATGCCAAAACCTTGCTGGGCCATAATGACCTTTCTGGTAGAACCGGGGTCTGCAGGCAGTGGAATCAACTTTATCTCAAAAGTACGTACCAGCGACATAAGCGTGAAGTACCAAAATGAAGTTAAACGGGCCATTCCCTGGTCCTTAAAACAAGGGATCAAAGGTTGGGAGGTCACCGATATAAAGATCACCTTGCTGGAAGGAGAGGCGCATACGATGCATTCCAACCCGGGAGATTTTTTACTGGCTACTCCCATGGGGATCATGCGGGGGCTTGAATTGGCAGATACGGATCTGCTGGAACCCATGTATTCCTTCCAGATCAAGGCAAATCAGTCGCTTTTGGGTGCGATCTCGAGTGATCTCAACCAGATGAAGGCTCAGATAAACGCTCCCCTCTTTCAGGATGAGAACTTTACTTTATCCGGCAGGATTTCGGTGGAGAAAGCGATGGATTATCCAATCAAATTTAATGCAACCACATCGGGAAAGGGTCGGTTGAAATTAAGCATTGACGGCTATGAAAAAACAAGAGTAAGTGACGAAAAGATCCGGCCTTTTAAAGGCGTGTCACCCCTGGATGAGGCTCAGTGGATTTTGCACAAACGAGGCGCATTCAAAGCGGATGAACAAATAGGAAAATGATTAAATTTTGAAAATCAAACCGCTTGAATGTTGGCTTATTTCAAGACCACCTAAGCATGGGTTATTAAAAAAGCGCAGCTAAATGCTAGCTGCGCTTTTTTAAGGTTTCACGATCTGAAAAATCGTTTTGTTTTTTTATTTGCCTAGATCGACACTTGAACCCCACAGACGATGCCCATGCTATTGGCTGATCTAAGGCTGTGGGTGACACCCGGTGGAAATGGATTATTGTCTGCACTTCCGCTGATAAAGTTCAATGGAGCGTAACCATCCGTTCTGAATAATTCCAAAAACAGCATGGAAGATTTTTTAACCATTGCAGAAAAACCTGCAACTATTTGATTTTGGCGCTCCCAGGGAGACCCTTTTGCCCCAGCAATGAAATTTGAAAACTCACCGGAAATGGCATATTGGACCTTTTCACTGTTATTGAGATATAATTTAGCCCCAACATCCAGAGAACTAACTTTTGAAGCTTCATAAACATCCAGTGGAGGCGTTGGATTGTGCGTCCCTTTCCAGACTTTCAGCGTTTTTGCATATCCCCCTTTGAGGATAAAACGATTATTGATATTTAATTTGCCATAGTAGGTATAAGCCGGATTAACGTCTGTTCCCGGAGAAAAATGGCTTACAGGAAAATCCTGATTATATGCACTGCCATGAACATAGGAGGCCCCGAAATAGAAGGTGGTTTTTGAAGAAAAATGGATGGTGTAATTGAGATCCGCAACAAAATTATTGACTTTTGACGGCACATTTGTTCCATTGCCAACCGGCGTGTTTAAAGCGCGGAATTGTGCACCTCCCTGAACAGCCATGAATTTTGCATGAAAGTTGTGGCTTTTAAATCCAATTTGGCCACCATACCCCAAGCCACCAAATGCATGATAAAAGGTAGAGTTGGTAAAAGGGCTTACGCTTCCGGTTTGACCAAAAGGCGTATCCATTTTTCCAAGTGCCAGGTAAACCGGAAATTTATCCAGGTCCCCAATTAAAGCGAATCCTTTTCTCAATTGGAGTTGATTTCTGCCAATTGCCGTTATTGTTCCGCTCCCAAAACTTTGTTCAGGGCTGTATAATATTTCGGTATGGGCAGCCAGCCAACTATTGACAATACCGGTAAAGGATAGTTGAAATGAATGTATTACGATCTCGCTAACTTCTGTACCGATCTGGTTACTTGGAGTTGGATGTCGCATCAGATAACCGAATTTGGAATCCGTATTAGATTTTTGATAATCACCAATTGAAATCAGGGAGCCTCCAATTATCAGGCTATTGTTTTTAACCGTCCCTTTTTGTTTTTCATCCAGGAGGATATTAACTTTTCTCAGATCAAGATTTTGATCCAGCATTTTGTATGAAAAGGATGGATTAAATTCAACGAAATTCTTATTAGTAGTATCATGCTGTGAAAACACAGAATTCACTGAAATGACCATCAGGATTATTAAAAATTGTTTCATGTTTGAGATATATTTATTAAAAAATTCAAAATTAGTTTATTTACTGAACTAGTAATTTTAAAAAAAAAATTACTAGTTATCAGATGACATTTCAATCATTTTGACAGGAAAAGGGGCACGTCGTAAAGCCTTTTTTTATTAAAAAACTAATGATCTGCCAGGTTTTTAAGTATAGGGGGGAGGTGTTGACCGACCAGGGAAAAATGCCCCAATCCCTCAACAATATTGAGTTTGGAATGATGGATTTTATTTGCAATGCGTTGCGCCAAATCTACACATACATTTTTATCAGCTGTTCCGTGCCAAATATCAACATGGACCTGAATATCATTTAAGTAAAATCCCCAAAAATCTCCATAAATTTCAGCTTCTTTTAAATAACCATCCAAACCTTGGTGGAAGCTCTCTCTAAATGCGCCCAATAATTGCTGCATCCGATCATTTTTCTTTAAAAAATCCAGATCTGTTTGGGGAAGCGTTTTTTCGATATTGGCAATTAATTTTCGAGGATCTTTAAAAAGCATTTTTCTCATTCCATATGCCATCAAACGTCGTATGAGTACATATTTGCGTGGAATACTCAGCGCAAGATCCTTTTTGCATTCTTTATAGTGAATCGGTCCCATGCCGCTTACAATGGCAACGGAACGAAGCCGTTCAGGAATGGCATAAGCACAAGCCAAAGCATAAGGCCCTCCACCGGAAATACCCAGAATGGAAAACGAACTGATCCTCAATTCATCTGCAATAGCTTCGACCAGGGGTGGCCATTCAATCATCCACCTTCTTTTATCATAATCTGACAGTCCGATTCCAGGGCGATCGGGACATATGATCCGGAGATTCAGCTTTTTGGCTTGTTCTTCAAAATTAAACAAAAGCCCATCTAACCGGGAGCCTGGAAAGCCATGGAAATAGAAAACGGGTTTACCTTCCGGGGAACCATATTCCCGAATCCCTATTTGACGGGACTCAATGCGCATCGATTCATTTTTCTCAGAATATTTCATGGCTAAATCATTGTTAGCTAAAAATTAAAGCCAATGTGTAAGCCGGGTTCAAAAAGAAAATAACCGGGCCAATTTTCATCCACCAGCTGAAAAGATTCAGGCATATTGGTGTTGACAGGCCAGGTAGTAGCTGTAATCGAAGGTTCCAGGTATATTCGGTTTTTAAAAAAAGAAAAATGATATCCTACCCGGACCGTGCAGAATAACTGAAAACCAGTTTGTATTTTTATATCTTCAGGTGTAAAGTATTGTTGCAAAAAGGGAATTGCATGAATGGTTGAATAAAGCCCTTTGTAAAAGTAGCGCTGATAGGCCAATCCAATTCCAAAATCTCTGACATAACCCGGAAAATTCTCCTCAGGTGCTTCATAGGAAGGGCCGTATGGAATGCCCAGCGGGGCTTTATAGGTCCAGGTAATCGCTTCAGCAATCAGGACGTCTTTAGTAGTGATTCGATAGCCATAATTTAATTGATAAAACGAGGCAGATTCAGGTAGAAAATTCGCCAGCATAAAAAGAGAAGTTCCAACAAACTGCTTTTTGTAGTCGGGGTCCTGAACCTGACTGAAAAGTTGAAACACTGTAAGGGTAAACAATACCAGAGTTAGTCCAATTTTTTTCATGGTAATGCTTATTAAATTATTAATTGTATTTTTTTAAATAGTGTATTTAATGTTTCTTCCAGGCTACAATGTAACATTCTGTTGCCGGTGATTTGCTCAAGACCTCGAACTCAGCCATTTGAAATTTTCCGTCTTTAATAAGCTCTATTAATTCTTGAATAGTATAGAATTTCATTGATGGCAAAAGTCCAATTCTACTCAACAAATAGATGGAGTGACTAGATAGAAAACTAATAAAAGTCTTACGCTCTGCCAGACAGGGGGTCGATGAAATGAGTAATCCTCCGGGTTTTAACAATTCAGCAATTCGTTGTAAGTTCAGCTCAATGTCTTCAACCAAATGAAAAATATTAAAAGCAAGGATCACATCATAACTGCGCGCTTCGTATCTGTTATCATGGATGTCAGTTTGTACGAAATCTACATTTTCTATGTTTTGGGAATTGGCATTTTTCCGGGCAACAGAGATCATTTTTGCTGAAATGTCAAAACCATCGATTTTTTTGACATAATCCGCGATTTCAAGGGCGTATAATCCTGTAGCACATGCAAAATCAAGCACAATATCATCAGGTTTGAGATGTTTTTTGATCAGGAAAATATTCTTTGTAAAGACCTGATCCTTTTTGGCTTGCCTATCATAATTCTTTGAGAGTTTATCCCAAAATTTTGTGGTTTTTTTTATTGTGTCGATGGTGTTTTCATTTTATCATAAAGAAATTTCATCGCTCTGTAGTCTACTAATCAGAACTGCATCTTAATTGCCTGTCAGATCAGCTAAAAATTAGCTGATTGTATGATAAATCACCTCCGGATTGTTGTAATTTCCAAAGAACAATGATTGAGCAGACCATAAATCTGTACAATAGAAGTATATTCAATTTAATAAATTCCTGACTTAAGTCCTAACTTGTTAGTTGTTAAGGATTTAATTTAGAATAATTCTAAGGCATATTTAGTAAATTCAGGCGTTTTAACTCATTTTGAAGAAGCAAGTAAATTTTTCTTTTGTTAAAGGAACTATTTTTTTTCGGAAGTCAGGCTTTTCAAAAGGTCAACCAGGCTTTTATTAATCTCCTCCAACCCCCTGTATAGATCAAGCAGATCAGTTAAAATGGTGTATTTTAAAGTGATAATATTTCTGAATTTCCTGTCGTGTACCACATTCAGTATGATGTCATTTTCGACTGGCTGAGGAAGCTCAAAACCTTCAACTGAATAGGAATGGACCGCTTGAAAATCAAGATGTTCAAGGATGTATGGCTGGAAAGATTCCACCAACTCTGATTCATGTGTATTTTGGACAAGATTTATAATAAAAAGTGATTTATAATAGTCGGCCAGAATGGTTTTGAGTTCATTGTTTCGAATGAGTTTCAGGTCACCTGAACCGATTAAATTATTGTATATTCGATCGGTGCTGCTATAAGCGGGCATGTCACTTAAATAGGAAAAAGCAAAATTGAGCGAGTCTACTGAAATCGTGACTTTGTCCAGCGCAGATTGTTCCAGTAAGCCCAACATTATGGGAACCATTTCTTCTATTCGGTTGATAACATCTTTAGATTTTTCAAGATTGTTTTCAGAGTCCTCAAGCATTCCCACAAGATAGTCTTTTTCTATTTTTTGATTCTTGTTAACCTCATTCCAGTTATTGATATTCAAAGCGATTAAAATCCCGATGACCACAAGAATTATTTCTCCCAAGCCATAAAGTAAAAACCCACTGAACTTGTTTTCCCTGAGTAATATTAATCTGATTTTTTTGGTGAATTTTAACATGAGTCTAAAGGCTTTAATAATTAATGGCTATTTACAATTATATTCTTTTTTAGCTGAAATGTTGCCATAATACCAGATTCCTGTTTTTTTAGCGCGCGGTTTAATTGTTTAATAGTGTATCTGTTGGCATGATGGATAGCGGAACGGGAACTAAAGAGGTGCAGGAATTTACGGATTCTTAACCAGTTCCCTGAATTGTTGGATGGTTAACACAGTGATACTTTCAGGTTCAGCTTGTGTTTTCAAAAGAATCAAATTTCCTTTTGTGCCTTCTGATCTTTTGTGTTTCTATGTTTTCTGCTTTTTAATGTATTTATTGACCATGATCCCGCATTCAAATTGAATGGAATGGACGAGTTCAAGGCTCATTGGATGTTCCACATCCTGAAAAACAGGCATGCCTTCACCCAGAATGACAGGATTGATGAATAGGTGATATTCGTCGATCAGGTTCTTTCGAACCATAGACGAGGCCAGGCCACTTCCCCCATACACTATGATGTCTCCACCATTTTGTTGTTTGAGTTTTTCAACTTCTTCCACCATTTTGCCATTGAGCAATTCTGTATTCTCCCAGGTATGATCCTCCAGGGTTTTAGAAAAAACCTTTTTATGTGTTTCATTCATTTTTAGAGCAGCTTCGTCTGCAGTCTTCGGATCTGCTGCCATACCTTTCCAGTGATCTATAAATCCTTGTGCCAGCACCCTGCCCAGAATGATGCAATCTATGGGCTCTGTCAATTTGCGAACATAATTCAACAATTCTTTATCCCAGTCCCAGACCATCCAGTCCATCTCTCCATTTGGTCCGGCAACATATCCGTCAATGGATAACTGCATTTGTAATTTTACTTTGCGCATGATATTGTTTTTTGTGGCTTAGTTTAGTAAACCTGTGTTAGGTTCGCTGCAATAAAATAAGTAACAAATGAATAATTCAATTTGATTACAATTTTAATATAATTATCACAAATTCTCCCAGCTTTTTGTTTGCATTCAAACACAAGTCTTCACTTGATGAAGTTAATTATTAAGAAAAAATAAAGACGGTTTATTTGAATGGTATACTCGTAAATTCTGCGGGGAACATTTATTTAAATATTCAATTTATAAATAAATGCTGAATAACTGATCCAAATTCAGCGGGTTTTCCCAATTTAAATGCCTATATTTATTTAAGATCGTAAAGCGATTATTATTTCTTAACTTGCGCTCCCTTATAAAAATAATAACATGAAAATAGATAAGACAAACCCCTGGCACAAAGTGAGTGTCGGCGATAAGGCCCCTAAATACGTGACAGGTATCATTGAAATACCTAAAAATACCAGGGCAAAATATGAATTGGACAAGGAAACCGGCATGTTGAGGTTGGATCGTGTTTTGTTCTCGTCTCATTATTATCCTGCCAATTATGGATTCATTCCGCAGACCTATTGCGACGATAAGGATCCCCTTGATATTGTGATCCTTTCTCAGATCCAGGTGGTTCCAATGTGTCTCGTTCCGGCCAAGGTAATAGGTGTAATGCGCATGCTTGACGGAGGAGAACTAGATGATAAGATCATCGCAGTAGCTGAAAATGATATGAGTGTGAATCATATTGAGGATATCTCAGAACTTCCGGAGCATTTTTTCAGGGAACTCAGAAATTTCTTTGAAGACTATAAAAAATTAGAGAACAAATCTGTTATGGTTGAGCATTTCCAAAATTCCACCGTAGCCAGAGAAATTGTTGTCCAGAGTATGGAGGATTATCAGGCTTATATAAAAAGTTAAGTCAAATTATTAATATTATTTACAAAAACTTTATTGAAACCATCTTACTGAAAGAAGACTTTCTGTGATTTTTATTTTCCCTGTTTCCTTATACTTAAAGGTCGCATATCTGTCCACACTTCTTCAATATAATCATGGCATTTACCAAGTTCTCCGCTGAATTTTGCATCCTTCCAACCTACAGGCATTTTAATTTTTACAGGCCAAATGATAAATTGTTCCTCATGATTTATTACCACGCGATATTTGGTATTATCCGGTAAATTCATCTTTTGTACACTGAGTGGTCGCATATCTGTCCACACCTCTTCAATATACGCCTGGCAATCAGCCAGATTACCCTCAACTTTGGTATCCTTCCAACCTTCAGGAGCGGACTTGGCAACAGGAATAACAGCAAATTGTTCCTCATGATTAATAACCACTTTATATCTGGTTTTGTTTCTTATATCCTGTCCCTGAACCGAAGGCATTGCAATACCTATGAGCAAGATCAATGAAATCATGTATGTAGATAATGTATTCATAACTAATTATTTATGCTTATTCTATCAAATAAATATAGTTAAAGAGCCTGCGATTTCAAAATTCTATTGAAAATATCCATTGTTTAAATCATTTTAACAGGATTTTTTCTATTTAAAGTAGTCAATTCATTTTGACGTTTAGCAGAATTACAGGGTATTCAGAGAGTAAGAAATTAGTCAGTATCTAGCCCCTGAAATCAGTTGCTCAGTTTATTGGAACGCTCATTTTAACTTACGTGGAGCACTGCAAATTCTTCAATTTTTGGTAGAATAAATTCCTGCCAATTTGGGGAAAGAGAATGCAGGGAACTAAAAAGTCAGACTATTTTTGAAAATTAGATTTAATTTAAATAATATGTCATATATTTAATAAAAAACCAAAAATATATAAAGCAAAGTGGTCGAATCGAAGAATAAAATATTTTTTCCTATTTTTATCAAACTTATTTTAAGTGGTATATAATTAATTTTTTGCTTATGATCCAGGTAGATCTACCAGCTTCTTTCGCCATAGGGCTAACGTTTTCAATGCTTTCAAGACACTATCTTAAAAAAGAAACAAAGCTTTTTACCAGTCGACTTTTAGGCCCCTTTAATCTGTATTTATCAACAGGATTTGCAACTGGAGGAATGTTTCTATTGATTGGTTGGCCGGCATGGGAAATTATGTATAAAGCCCAATGGATAGAGAATAGTTATGATCATCCATGGATCGCTGCATTTTATATTGCTTTTTTAATTGCAATGATCCTGCTGGGCAATATAGGCTATGTTCTGGGACACTATCTATATCTCAAAAGCAAAGACATTTATGTTATGATAGGCTTGGTTTTAAGTCTAATATTAACGTTTTTACCTTTTTTGCTCAATTGGGGCATCTGGAGTCGGATAGGAACCTGGGAACAGGTCACTCAGGGAGAAGGATATGCTTTTTCTTCCTACCCATTTTTTCAAGGCTGGCTATTTATCATGAGTTATATGATGATCATGGGAATAGGATTTGGTCTGCTGTTTATAAGACTAAGTAAAAACCTGGCTCAAAAACTTTAACCTATGCAAATAGATTTTCATCATGGTGTCATTTACCTGCTTTCCCGGATTGCAGGTTTCAATGCCGAACAATCCTCAAAAATTGCTTATGCTTCGCAATATGTTGATGATGCCACTAATTCAGGGATCATCAAATTTAATAATGGGGCCAGGTATTCCAGAATCAGTTCAGCCCATAAAGTGTTTGATTTACGCAATTTCAATTCACTATTCAATTTACAGGTCTGGACACCTTTTCATTTTTTGCCTGGTAACGGAGGCCTTAAAGCCGGTGAAAATCCGGATGGGAAATTTATAAATAAACTGGTATGTACCCCCGACAGTTATCCGGCCAAAGATATGGTCGAATTATGTCTGAATGATGCAGATAAACCTTATGCATTGCACAGACTTGGAATCACCCTGCATGTGCTTGCTGACACCTTTTCTCATAAGGGTTTTGCCGGAGTTAGTCACCGGATAAATGATGTGGAAGAACTGAATAGTGAATTGTTTTCATTCAGGAAAAATAAATTCAAAAATACCCTGGAACGAATTACAAGTGTCTTTGTAGATAATCTGATGCCTTTGGGTCATGGTGCTGCACTCAAATATCCTGAATATCCTTTTCAAAAGTGGGATTATATAAATGGCCTGGGACAAAAAGTGGTTCGTGATAATCCAGCTATTTACATGGAAGCTTCTAAGGTACTTTATAGAACTATTGCAAGATTTAATGCAAGGATCCTTGGTAGATCAGTACAGGAAAAATTACCTGAAAAAGACCTTAAACTTATCGAAAAGAATATTAATGGATTCAGAGATGAAGATGTAGAATTGAGGTATGAGTGTTGGAAAAAATCAATTATGGAAGATGACTTCTCATTCGAAAAAGAAGAGAATGAACAGATAGAATATATAGCTAAAGGGGTCGGATCCTGGAAGCACAAAGCCCTTAATACAGAAAAAGAGAAAGATAATGAATCTGATTTTTTTGAATATAAACCCGATTTTTTAACGAGTAACTGGAAGTGTTTTCATGTTGCTATTCAAAAACACAGGTTAGAGATATTGCATGATATATTGCCCAAATATGGAATTTGCGGCGCTTGATCATTTATTAATAGCAGAATCATGGTCACACTTAAAGACATTAGTTTAAAAAACTATAGCCTGGATAATCTCAAGTTGATATCCAGACTCAGGGAAAAGCATTTTAATACACAAACTGAAGTTTGTGTTGAAAGGGCATTGCTTATGACCCGTTATCTCGTTCAACAAAATGGATCGGGGGATAATGGGAAGTTAAACAGAGCAAAATCCATTCATCATTATCTGGCCAACAGGAAAGTATTTTTTCCTGATGATAATCTGTTGGGCGGAACAACGAGTTCCAGGGCGATTGGTGCTCCCCTATATCCGGAATTTATGGGTTTATCTATCTGGCCCGAATTAGATACGATCAGCACCCGAAAAAAGAACCCCCAATTGCTCTCCAGCGAAGATGCAGAACATTGCAATCTTGAAATATTTCCATACTGGATGGACAGAACAGTACTTGAAATAAGCAGAAAGAAATATAATAATCCCCAATCGCTTCAATTACTTGAAAAGATAGTGTATTACATCAGTGGGAAGGCAGGTTGTATCTCTCATTGTGTTCCTGATTATAGTAGAATTTTACATGAAGGAGCTGAAGCTATTATTGCTGAAGCTAGAGAGAAAGAATTACTATTAAAAGCTAATTCCAATGGTTCGCTGGAAAAGATCCATTTTTACAGATCAGTTCAGATTGCCCTGAAGGGATTGGTCGCTTATGCAAAAAACCTTTCAGTTGGGGCCCAAAAGCTTGCCGAAGTTGAAAAAAATCCATTCAGGAAGAAAAACCTGCAGGCTATTTCAAAGGTATGTGCCCAAGTTCCGGCAAAACCAGCCAGAAATTTCAGGGAAGCAACGAATTCGCTTTGGTTGGTTCAGGTTGGATTACATGCTGAGAATATCAATATGGCTTTGAGCCCAGGAAGAATTGATCAGGTATTATATCCATTTTATAAAAAAGACAGACAAAATGGTTCGGTCAGTGTGGAAGAGGCCCTGAATATTTGCTGCTGTTTATGGTTGAAAATAGCAGACAATACCAACCTTGTCCCGGAAGCAGCTGAAAAATTATGGGGGGGAGCCGGGTCCACCCCGGCAGTTACGCTTGGTGGTGTAGATAAGGATGGTGAAGATGCTGTAAATGACCTGACTTTCATTTTTCTAAAGGTAACAGAATTGATGAAACTCAGGGACCCAAGTGTTAATGCCCGATACCATTATCTTGTAAACAGTAAAGCATACAGACAAAGGGTTGTTGAAGTGATTATAAATACAAAGGCTATCCCCGCCATTCACAATGATGTTACGGATATTGCTACCCTGGAAAATCAGGGTTTAACTGCAGAACATGCCAGAGATTATGCCATCGTAGGATGTGTAGAACTGGCTAGTTCCGGCAGGGATTATGTTGCTTCCGGATCCATTATGTTCAATTTATATTCAGTGCTTGAACTCAGTTTGTTCAATGGTCGCAAATTTACTATGAACAATGAACAAGTGGGACCTGAAACAGGAGAAGTGGATGAATTCAGGACTTATGATGAATTTTATGAGGCATTCAGGATCCAGTTGGAATGGATGCTAGCTCAGGCTATAGATCTGAATGAAAAATTTGGAAAGGTGCATCAGGAAATTATTACAACACCCATGTTGTCTTCCTGTTTTACCGGTCCTATGGATTCGGGCAAAGATCTCATTGAAGGCGGAGCACTTTATAATTCCTCGGGCGCCAGTTTTCTGGCTTTTCCGGACCTGTGTGATTCTTTAAATGCGATAGAACAGGTTGTTTTTATTGAAAAAAAATATACGCTGAAAGAACTTGTTCTGGCATTGGCTGATAATTATAATGGAGCGGAATCACTGAGGCTCCTGTTAAAAAACAAAACCATAAAATTCGGGACTGAAAAGGCTTTAGCGATCCGTAATTCACGACGGGTAGTTAATGACATTTACAGCATTTTACAGGCACATACAAATTATAGGGGAGGTAGCTACAGGCCTGCTTTCTGGACCATGACTACGCACGCAGGACAGGGGAAATTAGCCGGAGCAATGCCAAATGGGAGAAGAGCGAAAGAAGTCTTTTCAAGTGGAATAACACCGGGGTCCCAGGCAGCACCAGATCTGACAGAAGCCTTTAATGCTGTTGCTGCATTGGATCATAAAAAGATTCCAGGCGGATGGGCACTGAATATGAAATATACACCTGTTTTGTTGAATGACCAGCGGGAGGATTTCCAGCTGAAATTCGGAGACCTGACTGAGGGCTTTTTCAGGAATGGCGGTATGCAGGTTCAGTTCAATGTACAGGATTATAAAACCCTTATAGATGCGAAAGAAAACCCGGAAAAATATCCGGAAATGATCGTCAGAGTATCTGGTTATTCTGCTTATTATAAGGACCTGAGTGATGCTATGAAAGATGAATTGATCATGCGAACTGAATATAATTTAATGGGGGGTAGATCTGTGCCTTTACCCGATTCATACAGACCATCTGAATCTATCTAATAAATAAATGCATATGAATAAAATTAGCTGGTTATTTGACCGATTTCGATTTTCCGGATCAAAAAAAGATTTTATAAAATGCCTGGAAGAAGAATCTCTGGATTTCTTTCTGGAAAATATACTTAGGCTCATGGACCTGTATCTCTCCGTCAATAGAAAATTCAGGCTAAATATTAAAGATTTTAATGCCAGGTATGCCTTTAAAAGTCTGGATGGGAAGATTGATGCTTCTGTAATTTTTAAAGATTCAAAAATGGAAGTCAGAGATTATGTTATTAAAGATACAGATGTAACCGTTATGTTCCGAGATGGGAAGGCGCTGAAGAATTTCCTTTTTTCAGATTCACCGGATATAATAGCTTCCATTTTGAAAAGCGAGATAAGTTATACGGGCAATTTGAATTACCTAGCAAAATTTGCCTATATGGCCAATCATCTCAAATATAAATTTACCGGCTAAAATGGAAAAACCCCTGGTATTTGATATTGCAAGATGTTCATTTGTGGATGGACCGGGAATCAGAACTACAGTATTTCTGAAAGCTTGTCCACTTCATTGTGAATGGTGCCACAACCCGGAATCTATTTCCCCTTTTAGTCAATTGATCCGGCAGACAGCTGATTGTAGATTTTGTATGGAATGCAGGGATGTATGCGCAGAAAAAGCAATTTCATTCGATGGAACTTTCTATTTTTCACAGCAGCAATGCAATTTTTGTGGAAAATGTGAATCTGTATGCAGGTCAGATCTGATCCGGATTATTGGTAAATATTTAGAACCGGATTTACTTGCAGCTATTTTATGCCGGGATAAGGTCTACTATGACAGTTCAGGAGGAGGTGTAACATTTTCAGGTGGAGAGCCCCTGATTCATCTAGATTATTTGTCTGAGGTTTGTAGCATTTTAAAAAAGCAGAAGATCCATATAGCTGTTCAAACAGCAGGCCATTTCAATTTTGAAGCATTTGAGAAAAAGCTCGGTTCCTTTGTGGATCTGATCTATTTTGATCTAAAGATCATGGACCCGGAGCTTCATATGAAATACACCAGGAGAAACAATAAACTAATTCTTAAAAATCTGGTAAAAATCACGGAATCTACCCAATGGAAAGTCATAGTGCGCACTCCGCTGATTCCGGGTAAGACGGATAGTGATCAAAACCTTAAAGCTATCAGGGATTTTATAGATCAACTTAATATCGATGGCTATGAGACACTTGAAAATAATCCATTTTACAAATCAGAAACTAATATTTATACACCCAATTTAATTTAATAAGGTAAAATCTAATTAAAATATTTCCTCCAAATAATTGCAATATTTTAATTCCTTCTTAAGAAAATTTAATAATATTTATTAAAATTCACATTGATGTTACGTACCATTCTATTGCTCATTTTCACCCTGATCATTGTCCCAATGCTGGCTTTTCAATTTGATGACCCCTTGAATCCTGATCAAAGTTCCATTTTGTTATTGCTGATTAAGATCTATCTGTTCATGGCAATTTTGACCTTTGGAATAAGCACATTGACTAAAAATTACAGTCAGGTGGACAAATTATGGTCTGTTATTCCAATCATTTATGCCGGGATCGTTTGCTGGTTTTCAGATTTTGAACCCAGAGTGCTACTGATGTTTGCGTTGGTTACGGTCTGGGCCTTGCGCCTGTCCTATAATTTCATGAGAAGAGGTGGGTACAGTTGGAAATTCTGGACCGGAGAAGAGGATTACAGATGGGAAGTTTTACGTGCCAAACCCGAATTCAGTAAGCCCATTAGCTGGATACTTTTTAATTTGTTTTTTATCTCCCTGTATCAAATGGGTTTGATCCTGTTATTCACCCTGCCTATTCTTAAATCCATGGGGGGTGCTCCATTAAATTTTTGGGATCTGATCATTTCTGCATTGTTTTTAGGCTTTGTAGCCATGGAAACCATCGCTGACCAGCAACAATGGAAATATCAGAATGAGAAACACCGTAGAATTAATAGTAAGGAAGACCTTGTTGAAAAATATGGAAAGGGTTTTACCCATACCGGACTATGGAAATGGTTCAGGCATCCCAATTATGCTGCGGAACAGGCTATCTGGATCGTATTTTATTTGTTCACAATCGTAGCAACAGGTCACTGGATCAATTGGGCCATTGTTGGTTGTTTATTATTATTGGTTCTGTTTAAAGGCAGTTCTGACTTCAGTGAAGAAATTTCGCAAAGTAAATACCCTGACTATGTCAATTATCAGAAAAAAACGGGTCGTTTTTTCCCTAAAATCTGACTTTAACCAGGCATTAAATGGATATGTAACATGAGATGGAATAAAAGCTTCTTTTTCAAATTAATTATTCTCAAGAACTAATGTATAGAACAGTTTGTTAAATCTGCATTGATTTTGACTGGTTCGGATCACAGAAAATAAGCGATAGTTTTAATTGATTTTTCCTGAAGATTGAGGGGCTTGTTACGGTATGCTATTCATTCCTTTTTTATTCAGAAATGTTTTTTTTCAGTATTTATGGTTTTGATCCTGTATGCAGAAAAAAATGGCGTTCAAAAGGACAGGCAGTCATTTTAAACGCTTGCGGATGTACATGGGAATCTGGATTAACGGAATCGGTTTTCTCCCTAAAAGAGGAAAAACAAGAGTGCAAGGCTAGCTTGATTTTTTTAGATTAGGTACGGTGCCTAATTAAAAATTTGTATTTATGCACCCGAAAATTATTAGATGATTTATATTAAGAAAATACTGTGGTTTTTGATCCTAACAATAGTTTTTGCAAGCTGTGCAAAAACAGATACTAATCAGGATGATACTCAACTGATACATGGTTTTAAACCGATTGAAAAAACCAACAAAACTAAATTGTACATGCATTATATGCCTTGGTTTCATAGTATGGAGTTTTCAAATTTCTGGGGGATCCATTGGCAGATGAGTACGAAAAACCCTGAGAATATCCTTCCGGATGGAAAAAGAGAGATCGCATCGTATTATTATCCAATGATAGGTCCTTATGACAACGGAGATCCGGATGTGGTTGATTATCATCTTTTATTGATGAAATATGCCGGAATTGACGGAGTTCTGATTGATTGGTATGGGATACATGACGTATTGGATTATGGCCCGAATTTTAAAAATTCCAATGCTTTGATAGAAGGATTGAAACGAACGGGAATTGAGTATGCCATCGTATATGAAGACTTTACGGTTGAAGAGGTTCAGAAACGGACCGAATTGACTGCTTATGAAGCGGCTAAAATGGATATGCGATATATGGAGGAGCACTATTTTTCTTCAGAATTTTACATTACAATGGATGAAAAGCCTCTTCTGATGACCTTTGGTCCAAGCTATTTTAAAAACAAACTGCAGTGGAAGGAAATCTTCGGTGACCTCACTGATTCTATTTCGTTTTTACCGCTTTGGCACCACCGGTATCGGGTTGGAGAAGAAAATTCTGTAGGGGAATTTTCCTGGGTGGATTTCACTTCTGACCTTGAAGAACTGGAACAGTTTTATACAGACCCTGAAAATGAGTATATCATTGGCTCAGCCTATCCTGGATTTCACGATTTTTATTTTGATGGTGGCTGGGGTGAAAGTTATGGCTATCTGGATCATTTTGACGGGGCAACCTTAGCAAATACATTGGCCAAAGCCGAAACCCATAATGTCCCGATCATACAACTGGTTACCTGGAATGATTTTGGTGAAGGAACGATGATCGAACCAACAGATGAATTTCAATTTAGCTATCTTGAAATGATTCAGGATTTTGCCGGGGTCAATTATGATAAAGACATACTTGAGACCATCCTGGATTATTATGAAAAAAGGAAGGCGTTCAAGACGGACCCGGGTATTCAGCTACAGCTGGATACTGTGTTTACGGCCCTGGCTGATCAGGAAGTTTTGATGGCAACGGATATACTCTCCAATATAAAATAGGATAAATTAACAGTTAATTCAAACAAGAAAAAGCAGGAGAATAAAATCAACTTTAAGCTTTACAAGACTCCTTTTAATTCATTTTTTATACATAATCCCTTGCGAAACTGATAGTTGCTGAATTTATTTTGTAATTTTAATATATAATTTCAGCATAATTTTTATCCACTGAATTCAGTGGATAAAATGAAAAAACTCTGTTCATGACTTCAGCCAGAGATTTTATCCGAAAGCACCGCAAAGAGTTAACACTGGCTTATACGATACTCTATGTATCAGGTTATGTCATTGTTTGGATGGAAAAGGAGCCCGAATTTTCAATAGGACAATGGTTCAAAATTGTCCTGTTTTATTTTTATGGAATCATGTTCATCTGGTATGTGGAGAAACCGGATGAAATGGTGGAATATTTGTATTTTAATAAATACCATAAAAATGAGATCATTGAAGCGATTAAGCAAAGTGGTTTCAAGCTGATTAGAGAATCAAATAATAAAGTGCTGTTTGCCCAAGGAAAATACTGGATTTTCTGGGACAGGATCAGCATTTACAAAAGGGAAGGTCCGGTAATTTATTTAAAAGGCAGGGCTAAATTTTTGAATCATTTGTATAAATACAGAATACAATACAAATCATTGTGAAACACGTAAAATACATATTTTGAAAACAATCAGGTATCAGATCTTTGCATTGCTTTTGACGGGAATTATTTGTTCCGGCTTTCAATGTGGCGAGGATGATTATATTTTTCCGAGTTTTGATTTCAGAATTGAAGTAGAACTTTTTCCTGAACAGAAAGAATACAATATAGGGGACACGATCACGCTATCCTACCAGATCGAAGATATGCTACTGCAGGATACTTTCACAAAAGCAAAGGTGTTGATCGAAAATGGAGTGGTTCCATTTTATCTGTATGCAGGCGTCAGGCATTCCAATTATAATCTGATGTCGTCTCCTTCCGTTTTTTCCTATACGACGGATAATTTACCTGCCGGTGAATTATCTGCTGACCTGAATGGTCAGCGCCTTGCTTTGCAATATGAACTTGGTTGCTCCTACAAGGAGGAAAATTATAATATTGAGATCAAACTGGTGCCACTCAAGGCCGGCATTTATAAGATCCAGCTTGGAGATCGAATGAACTTGCCATTTGGAGCGTCTTATGATTGCGAAGCCTATAATGACTTTTATATACTGGGTAATCTGGGATATGTTTTTAATGTAGAAGACGCCAATGCAGATATTCTGGCAAAATCTCCACTCCCGTCTAATGTAATTATCAAAGGAGATGATACAGAATTGCGGACACGAAAAAAGGAAATCTTCTGGTTTGAAGTTAAATAACAGGACGATCTGAATGATCAGTAATTATTCTGCTTTGATATAGGCCGGGATCTCACCCGCCTTATATGCCGGTGCCAATGAAATGATAAAGCCAATGGTTAAAACCGTAATTCCCACCACTACAAAATCAAGCCAGTTCATTTCAATCGGATAGGAATTGATCACAAAACCCTCGGGAATGGTAACCAGGCCCACATTTTTTTGCAAAACATATAAAATGATGGCGATCACAAATCCGATAAGCAATCCAAAACCTGAGATCAGCATCCCTTCGAGGACAAAGATCTTTCTGATGGTGCCCCGGGTTGCCCCCATTGCTTTTAAGGTGGAAATATCCCGTTTTTTATCCAGCACGATCATCCACAGGCTGCCGATCATATTGAAAGCAACCAAAAATAACGTAAGACTGCCGATCGCATAACTCAGCCATTTTTCAATATTCATGATTTTCATAAATACCTCATCCTGCTGAAAACGGTCTTTTATGATGAAATCTTCGCCAAAATGTACCTGAAGTGCTTTTTGTACTTTGGAAACATTGCCCTTGGTCCGGATCTCCAAAGCTGAAAATTCGCTGTCATTTTGAAGTAAATATTGTACGACATCGAGTGAACTTAGAACATATTTATAATCCGTTTCATTTTGAACTGAAAATATGCCGCTGGGATAAACATCTGTTTGCAGAAAGAAACTATTCATCGCACTGCCCCCTTTTCTTTTCGGGATATAGACCTGAATTGGCATGAAGCTGTTACTGATATTCACACCCAGCTTGCCTGCCAGCCCGGAACCTACGATTCCATAATTGATCTTGCCGGTGTTAACTTCATACGACCCGCTTCGGATAGTTGAGTCGATCTGATTGACCAGATTGAACTGCTCATCAACCCCTTTGATGATACCAAAATCCTGCAGACCATCATATCGAAACATAACCACCTCTTCCAGTACCCTGGAATAGGCTTCAATGCCTTCCACAGATTCAATTTTTTTGATCATTTCATCTGTGAGTTCAAAGGTCTTACCACTCGCCGGCAGCATTTTTATTTCAGGATTAAAAGCGTTGAAATAACTACTGATCAGGGATTCGAAGCCATTGAAAACAGATAAGATCAGGATCAATGCGGCTGTACCAACCGTGATCCCCAAGACGGAAATAGAGGTTATGATATTGATCGCATTGACAGATTTTTTGCCAAATAAATATCTACGGGCTATGTTGAACGAAAGATTCATCGGATGCAAAGATAGATTTTATTGTTGAATTTCCGATGTTGCCTGAACCTGCTCTTGTTGTGTGTTTTTCAGTGGGATCAAGCAAAATAATTATGTGCCTAATAGAAAAAAGCGAAAGTCATCTTTTATTACAATATTCAACTTGTGATCTGATGTTCAAATAATGAAATTAATTTTTGTGATTCCGTTTTATTTGTGAAAAAGTTGTAAGAGCCTTATTTATCCAATTTAGAATTCTGAAATGTTTGAACGGTTGGTTAATTGATATCGGGACCAAAGTAACGTATCTTTATAAGGTGACAGAGGGTATAAAATATGATCAATTGTTGCTTTATTACTTTTCCGGGACTGGAAACGCTAAAATGTGTGCGCATTGGTTTGCTGAAAAGGCAAGGGAAGGCGGACTGGATACCCATTTGATCAATATTGACCGCTTCAGCGAAATTATACTTCCTGAACACAGCGGGAAAAGGATGATCGGTTTTTTTAGTCCAACCCACGGATTTAATTTGCCGCCGATCATGCTGAAATTTATAAGCCGATTTCCTAAAAACATCGAAGCGGATGTTTTTATTTTAAATACCCGGGCCGGCATGAAACTATATAAATTCTTCTTGCCCGGATTGAGTGGGGTCGCTCAATTTTTTCCTGCATTGATACTTAAAATCAAAGGGTATTCCATAATTGGGATGCAGCCAATTGACCTACCTTCCAATTGGGTGTTTTTGCATCCGGGACTGCGGAAAAAAGTTGTGCTTTCCATGATTGAAAAACACCAAAGGATTGTTGGCCAATTTGCCGATAAATTATTGTCGGGCGGAAAAAAATATATGGCATTCTGGTCCTTTCCTTTTGATCTGTTAATTGCTCCGGTAGCATTAGGGTATTATTTTGTGGGTCGGTTTTTCCTGGCGAAAACCCTTTTTGCAACCAGTCGTTGTAATGCTTGTATGCTATGTGTAGAAAATTGTCCTACAAAAGCTATTAAATGGATCGATGACAGGCCATTTTGGACATGGAAGTGTGAGAGTTGTATGCGTTGTATCAATAGATGTCCTGAACGGGCCATTCAGACGGCACATGGCTTTACGGCCTTCATCCTGTATCTTTCCACGCTGGTTTCAGCATGGATTTTTACGAAAATATTTGTGAATTATACAGATCTATATCTGATGGATAAGCCCTGGTTGAATGACCTGCTCTGGAATGTTCTCATTTCGTGTGTGCTATTGATCCTGGTTTTTTTCGCTTATAGACTTATGCATTATTGTTTGCAGTTTGGTTGGTTCAGCGGGTTGATGGATATTAGTTCTCTGAGCAGATGGCGCTGGTGGAGGAGATATCTTCCAAATAAATTGAATCGCAAAAAAAACAGGAATACGGATTTGAGTTAAAAACATGTATACATTGATTCTTATCCTTTTAAGAATAACTAACTTTGCCCGAAAGGTATAAACATGGATATTTCAAAATTACGAAGGGAGTATACGCAGGCAGCTTTGGATCTGGACATATTGAATAAGGATCCGCTTAAGCAGTTTGAGATCTGGTTTGAACAGGCAAAAAATTCTGAAATGCCGGATCCAAATGGAATGAGTCTGGCTACAGTTAACAGCGAGGGGCAACCGAGTTTGCGTACTGTGCTGCTTAAATATTTTGATGCTTCAGGTTTTGTGTTTTTTACAAATTATAATAGTCGAAAAGCAATTGAAATCGAGCAAAATGCTCAGGTTTCAATCATGTTTCCCTGGATCGTTCTGGAAAGACAGGTGATTATTTATGGAAAAGCGGAACGGATCTCTACGATGGAATCCTTTAAGTATTTTACTTCCAGGCCCAAAGGGAGTCAGATCGGTGCTTGGGTTTCCCAACAAAGTACCGTTATCACTTCCAGGTCTTTACTGATTTCAAAGTTCGATGAGATGAAGCGTAAGTTTGCCAAAGGCGAAGTGCCTTTACCTTCATTTTGGGGTGGATACCGGATCGTACCATTTGCTATAGAATTCTGGCAGGGACGCGAAAACAGGTTGCACGACCGGTTTATGTATAAAAAGGATGAAAACAATGCCTGGAAGATAGAGAGATTATCTCCCTGATACATTAACGGAATGCAGTGACCAAAAAGATGGGAAATGATTTTTGATTTCCCTCTACTTCTTTTACAATTGTATTGGCAAGAGAGAAATGAATCTCAAAGAAACCCGCTTTAATTAGCCTTTCCCGTATATCGGATTCATCAAATCCAAAATGTTCTACACTTTCATTACTGCTGTGAAAGTCACCTGATTCTTTAGAAAGATCCGCTAGTGCTATGAATCCACCTGGCTTTAACAGGCTATGAAATTTTTGAAATAGATCTGAAATATCTTCGATGTGGTGCAAAGTCATCGATGAAATTATTCCGTCAAAGGTATATTCCAGTTTTGCCCGGGTCAGGTCAATGTTTATGGTCTCACTTTCGCAGGGCCACTGTTTTTTATTGAATTCATACAGCATTGGACCGGAATAATCTATGGCTGTTATTTTGTGGATGAAAGGAGCTATTCCTTCACTGAGAAGGCCTGTTCCGGCACCAAAATCCATTATGTGTTCCTTTCCTTCAAGATTGATCCTTTCCCGGATATTCAATGCAATCTTTCTTGCGTTATTAACGCGCATATTACCTTTGTCCCAGTCTTGCGCATTATCTTTAAAATAATCGGGCTTCATAGTTGTAGTTTTATTATAATTGCTGACTTAAGTCAACATCAATTAAAATAATTTGTTTAAGATATTAAACCTTGAATAATCATCAAAATGTTATAATAGAAATGATAGAAAAATTTTTAACTAAATGGAAAAAGAAATCCATGCTTTCCAAAATATCCGATATAGTGTTTTTGATATTGATCATCACCTTGCTGTTTCCACAAGGCAGGATGTTCATAGGTGGTTTTATTAATAATTTAAAATCCAAGATCTCTCAGCCGGGACTATTGGCTGAACGGGTTCCGGTTGATTATGTAGATATGGAATGGTCCATGACAGACAGGTCCGGGGCTGATTTTAATCTGATTGAAAATAAGGGTAAAGTTGTTTTTTTAAATCTTTGGGCTACCTGGTGTCCGCCTTGTGTAGGTGAAATGCCGGGGATTCAAGACTTGTATGATAAATTCAAAGATAACCCGGATATTGCATTTGTGTTGGTTTCAAATGAGGACCAGGCTACGATCAGTAAGTTTATGGAGCGAAAAAAATACAGCTTCCCCGTTTTTTCGAGTAAAAATCAGGCACCTGCTGCTTTTTTAAGCAGAAGTATTCCTACAACTTTTGTCATCTCTAAAAAGGGTGAGGTCGTTATTCGGGAAGTAGGCGCTATCAACTGGGGGGGTAAAAAAATGAATGGTATAATCGAGGATCTTTTAGATGAATAAGCTATGCCTGAATTAAAAAAGAACTTATACTTTCATATAAGTTCTTTTTTATAATTAAACGATATAGCATACGGCTTTTAATCTGTCATCAATCTGAATTCAACAGGTACGGCTACCCTTACCCGAACCGGTATTCCACCTATTTTGCCCGGCGTCCATCTTTCATTCATGTAATTCATGCTTAGAATTATTTCCATCACGGTTTCACCACAATTATATCCGATGTCATTGTAGATAGCGATATCATCCAGAAGTCCGTCCGGTCTAACGACAAACTGGGCCGTGACCGTTCCTTCAATCTTGTTATTTAAAGCAGATTTGGGATATCTCAAACGATTTGAAATATAATTATTAAGCCGATTATTGGCACAAACATATTTTTCAATGTTTCTTAATGATACATTTTCACAACCCGGAAATCGAGGCATTTCATCTGCAGAAGAATAGGTTGTTTCATCTGCAATTACATTGCTCGTTTCTGTCGTGGAACTTTGCACTTCACTGTTTTCTGTTGCTGTGTTCGTATCGGTAGTGGTTTTGCTGTTCTGTTTACATGAAAACAACAATGTTCCGATAAATAAGATGGCAACGAATAGTCCGGTATTTTTCATAAGATTCTGATACAAGTTAAATGGCAAAGTTACAACATTTGATCTTATTCAAGCCTGAATACGACAGGCAAAGTATATTCGACCTGTACGACCTCGCCTCTCTGTTTTCCAGGATTCCATTTTTCATCCATTTGATTCATGGTTTCGAGTACACGAACCACTTCGTCACCACAACCGGATCCGATGTCCTGGATGATTTTAATATTGGTCAAAAACCCGGACTTATCTATCACAAAGCTAGCCAGTACTTTTCCCTGGACCGCTTCTTTTTTTGCTGCTTCAGGATACTTCAGGTTTGTAAAAATGTAATTCATCAATTTTGAATTAGAACATTTTTCAAGTTCCTCTTTTGCAAGGGTCAGATCACAACCAGGGAATGAGGGCATTTTTTCTACTACTTTAAAAACTTCATCTGTGCTGGTTGTACTGGTGTTTACAATAGTTTCCTGAATTAATTTTTCATTTGCATTCTGCACTTCAGTTTCTTTATTATTTTCCTGCTGACAAGAGAAAAGCAGGAAGAAAACGAAAACTAATGGAATGGCTAGCAAGTATTTAAAATTACTTGCGGTGTTGGAATTTGATTGGTACATCATGATAATTCTATTTTTAATGATTGAATTTTTAAATCGGTTCGTCAATGCTGGTTGCATGGGTTCTTTTTTTAGGGTGATGAGCAAATTTCCGTAATGTTTCCGCACTGTTGACTGGAGACTGGCTCGGTCTGCAATAAATTCATGCACTTCTACAATTGCATTTTTATAAATGGAAAGTATTGGATTAAACCAAAATATTATCTTCAGCATTTCCATAAGGATTATATCGAGACTATGGAGATCTTGGGAATGCTTAAGCTCATGTTTTCTGATCAGTTCAATATCGGGATTGGCGTATAGATGCCTGGGGATAAAAACCAAGCTGAAGAATGAAAATGCAGAAATGGAACTTTTCAGACTGATCTCAGTATGGCCGACATACTTGATTTTATCTCCCTTTTTGTATATTGAATAGATTCCAAATAGTCCGTGGATAAATTTCGAAAACAACAATAAGGAGACCAATGTATAGAGGAGAAAAACAATTCGTTCTGCAGTAATGAAACCTGTTCCGAGGGTCAATGTATGAATGGGTTCTGACATCATCCCATTGCCAACTGAGATCGTTTCAAGAACCATACTAAAGTAAGCAGCCTGATTCGTGACAGGAACATTAATTTGAATAAGTGGAATGACCAAACCCGCCACCAGAGATAGCAGTAAAAAGAATCGGTTGAAACTAAAAAAGGTCTCATTTTTTAGTAAAAAGTGATAGAACAAGTAAAGCCCTGTCCAGATAATTCCTGATTCAATAAAATATTGTATCATGATTTTTTATTTTCAAGTTCATCCAATAAATTGCTCAATTTATGCTTGTCGATCTCTTCTTCCTTAAGTATAAAAGATAGAAGTTCTTCCGTGCTATTGTTGAAAAAACCAGCAGCCAGTTTTTGCAGTGAAAATTTCCGGTAACTGTGTTTATCAATTTCAGGGAAATACTCATAGGTTCTTCCGTAGGTATTATGCCCCAGGTAAGCTTTTTTTTCCAGAATTCGTGCAATACTCGAAATGGTAGAGTGTGGCGGTTTTGGCTCATCCATCCGTTCGATCAGGCCACTTATTGTAGTGGGTCCCATTTTCCAAAAAAGCTGCATAACTTCCTCTTCTGCCTGTGTTAGTTTTTTCATGTTCACTAAAAGTTCATTCAAATAAAACGCTATTCAACGTAAGTTTCAAGTTAATAACGTAAAAATACGTTGAAAGGTTGCTTGTCACTCATTTATTTTTTAATAATTTTAATTAATGAGCAGAAAAACAGGGATTTAGATCATGAATTTTCATTGATTTATTTGAGCGCTGGCAAAAATTCTGATCATTTGGAGTGGGTAAAATGCAAAATTTATTTTTAGCGAAACTTTTCAGTATTAATAAGAATCATCTGATCGGCCCATTGTACAAAATTAAAATATTCAAAATGAGCGTTTTTTTCCGGGTCCATTTTTATTTCATTTAACGTTGTTCTCAATTTAATAAGTTGCTTGCTGAAATTCTCCGGATTTTTGAGGTGTGTTTTGCAAAACCGGATATAAGCGATGGCCAGTTCATTATATTGTTTATAGTTTTTAAGGATAATGGTCGTGGATTGAATCTCATTTAACAAGAGATCATGCCATTCTTTTTCAATGTGAAGAATCAATGAAAACAGCTTATAATGGATCATGGTATACTTTAATATCCCTTGTTGATTCCACATATGCAACCAATCTATGGCCTCATCCGTTTTTCTAAGAAAAATATAGGTTCTGATGATGATCAGCATCAAATAATTGATCTGAGTGGCTCCCATTTTTTTTTTGTTTTCGGCGAAAAAGTTTATTACTTCAGGTAGTAATTTTGAACTCAAATCCTTTTCTTCTTTTCTATAGTATAATTCCAGGGATCGTGTATAGATGATAAAAGAAATATAGTTATAATCATATTCCTTGTTTTTCTGGAGTGTTTTTAGTTTAAGTACACATGGTTCAAAAGTAGAAGTATCCCCGAGCAGGGCATTGAAATACAGGTAATTACTATAAGTGGATAATATTTTGCCTTTGGTAAATAGAAATTCATTTTGCTCCATGAAGTTCAAATAGTCCGCAGAAGCTTTTTGCCCTTTTGAATATTGTCTGGTAATATAATATCTTGATTCTCTGATATAAAAAAAGTGATCCTTGGCAGTAAGGCTTAGTGCATCAGACTCATTATTGAGGAAAGGGTTTTCATAAAACTGTGGATATTTAGAAGTATCTGTAATAAATCCGTCAGAAAATTGAATTTCCCTGATTTGTTCCCGGATCAGTCTTAACTCGACAATATTCTGGATCTGTGCGTTTACTCTGGCTCTTTCTTCTTTCAGGTTTTTTAATTTTTCCGTAAAACCAAGAATGCCTTCTGTAAACAGGATCTCTTCTTCGTATTGAATGAGGGTAAGAATATTATGGAAGTCTTCAAATTTATAGGCTAGTTTTTTGGTTTTATTCAGGACTTTCAGGGCTCGTTCTCTAAATCCTTTTTCCATTAATAAATTGATGTGAAGGATGTGTTTATGGATTTTTCGTTTTGGGGAATTATCAAAATGAAAACTGATCAAACTTTTCATGAGTTGATCTTCGAGATATTTAACTTCAGAACTTAAATATTTCCCAATGGTAGAATCGCTGAATTTTTCTGATAAATAATTTTTCTCAAATTCCGGAAGATTATGAAGCGCTTCGTAAATTTTCAGATAATTTTTGTTCTTATTTTTACTGTGAAGTTGTGCATATCGTTTAAAATATGCTTTTTCACGCATTGACAAGGAGCTGATAAAATCATATAAAAAATTACTCATCTAAAATCCTATTTTAATGACAATTATGAAAATATAACATCCCTGCTGATAAGAATTCTTGAGAGAAGAGAAATCGTTTTTGTTTTAAGAACACATAAAATGCCAAATTAAATCTCGATACTTTTAATATGTTAGTCGATTTTAAAATTTAATTCTGCTTTGTTTTTTTTTAATAAGAAACCAATAGAGGTATTAATGCCAAATATGCATACAAGATGACAAAATATTTATGAAACTGAGTTCCTTAAATTAAGAAATTTATATTTTTTAAAAGATTTAAACAGGCTTATTTTCATCTTGATAAAAATTATTCAACAAAATATTTCGGCATGAAAAAAATCTTTACAATTTTATTATTTATAGTTCTGGCAGGATTTACTGTGAACGCCCAACTACCGGATGGCAGTATTGCCCCGAACTTTACAGCGACTGACCTGGATGGAAATACGTGGGAATTGTATGATCTTTTGGATCAGGGGAAAACGGTAATAATTGACTTGTCAGCTACCTGGTGCGGCCCATGTTGGAACTACCATGAATCTGGTGCGCTGGAGCAATTGTACGAATTATATGGACCTGACGGAACGGATGAGGTGAGAGTGTTCATGATCGAAGGGGATCCAAGTACTAATGTGGATTGTATCTACAATTTACCGGGTTGTAATAGCAGTACTTACGGAGATTGGACGGAAGGTACGCCTTATCCAATTATAAATGATGACTTTATTGCTGAAATGTATGCATTAACATATTGGCCAACGATCTATCATATCTGTCCAAGCAGGATTTTAACAGAAATACCGCAACTAGCTACAGAAGAAATTTATCTGATGAACGATAATTGCCCGGTTGCCGTCGGTGATAACAATGCTGCGATTTCTGCTTATGATGGATTTTCCGGTATTTTTTGTAGTGCAAAAACATTCAGCCCTGTAGTAACGATTCAGAACCTGGGTACATTGAATCTGACTTCTTTGACAATTGAATTTTACAGGAATGGTGTTTTAGAGTTTTCAAATGACTGGGCTGGTGATCTTGCAACCTATGGTTTAGAGGATATTATTATGGATGAACTTACTATCGGTGAGGATACTGAATTCGAGATCAGGATTATAAACGTAAATGGTGTTGCAGATGCTGACACAAGCAATAATAGTTATTTTGGACAAGCAAATTTTTCAACTAGTATTACAGATAGTAATTTTTTAACGCTGGAACTGATGACGGATGGCTATCCGGGTGAGACATATTGGGAAATATCGGATGAAAGTGGTGTCATAATTTATAAAGGTGGTAATCAATATGTGAAGGATGGTTCGAGCAGTGACAATGCGTATACTGAAACGAACTATGCGTATTTATTTGAAATTGCACTTCCAAAGGATGATTGTTACGAGTTTTCAATTTACGATAGTTATGGTGATGGTATTTGTTGTGCAGAAGGGAATGGATATTACAGGTTGAAAGATTCAAATGGTATAATTTTATTAGAAGGTGGAGATTTTGAATCCATAGAAAGTACTCCATTTAGTCTGGAAAATGCTGGTGTGATTAATGACAATGCAGCCATCGTTTATTATAGTGGTGAAGAAGGATCATTCTGTGGTGATTTTGTATATAATCCATTTTTTACAGTGCAGAATATCGGTGCTAATTTGATAAGTTCAATTAAGATTGAAGCGAGCAATACAAACGGTGTGCTCACGAATTTTGATTGGTCAGGTGTTATCCCATCGGGTGAATTTGGTACCATCCAAATAGGTGAGTTAACAGTGAGTGAAAATTATCCGGTAACATTCAGAATTGTTTCAATTAATGGAAATCCTGATGAGCTGGATTACCAAAATAGTATTGTTGCCAATTTCAGTAAAAATATTACAAAACATAATTTTATGACATTGATCATGGAGCTGGATGACTATGCATATGAGATCTACTGGCAAATGACAAATGGTGCCGGAGATGTGATTGCTTCAGGTGGAAATCAAACTGTCGGACCAAATGGCGGAGGTGCTCGTGTTGCGACTGAAGATGATCCGGGTGCTTATGGTGCCAAAGCTTTCATTCTGGAAGATATCGTATTGCCTGAAGGCGTCGATGATTGTATTGATTTTCTATTAGTGGATGATTATGGCGATGGCCTTGTTGATGGTGGCGGTGGTTATTTTTCCATAGAAAATGGAGATGGAGAAATTGTTGTTGCTATGGATCTGACGCCTGTATATTTTGCAGACATTAACACATTGATCGATGCACAACTTAATACTTCCGGATTAGATAAATTGAATGGCGTGGAAGCCATTGAACTTTTCCCAAATCCAGTTACTGATGAACTGAATATTCAGTTCATCTTAATAGAAAACCAACTACTACAATTAGGGGTTTATGATCTATTAGGAAAGAAGCAATTGATGCTCGAAGAAAGTCAATTGATGAATGGCAAAAACCAATTGTCCCTTGATGTTTCGGTTTTGAAAAATGGATTGTATTATCTGCGGATCGAAAATGAAGAAAAACAGATAACCAGAAAATTCACGGTACTTCATTAAAATACTGTTGAGTTAAAATATAAATGGCTATTCCGGTTCTTGCGGAATGGCCATTTTTTTGATTAATAAATTTGACTTATATTGGTTTTTTATTAACCATTCAACCTACACCCTATGTTAGTCAAAACCTTCGCAAGTACTGTGATGGGCGTTGAAGCACGCACCATTGCCGTAGAAGTAAATGCCGGAACGGTCGTTTCAGCAGGTCAGAATTTTTATAATTTAGTCGGATTACCGGATAATGCCGTAAAGGAAGGGTTCCAGCGGATCCAGGCTGCCCTTGGGAATGTCAAATACCGAATGCCGAGAAATCATCTGGTGGTTAATCTCGCCCCGGCAGATCTGAGAAAGGAAGGTACAGCCTATGATTTGCCAATTGCCCTGGGCATTCTCGCTGCAACGGGCCAGATCCTGGCAGATCGGCTGGATAAGTTTGTTATTATTGGTGAACTCTCCCTGGATGGCGGTCTAAGACCCATTAAAGGCGCTTTATCCATTGCAATTCAGGCCCGGAAGGAAAAATTTGAAGGTATCATCCTACCCATCCAGAATGCCAGAGAGGCATCCATTGTAGATGAACTAAATGTGTATGGAATCGGAAATTTGAAACAGGCCATCGGATTTTTAAATGGCGATGAGGTACTTGAGCCCACACAAACAAATACGAGGGATATTTTCAAGAATAAATCCGGAACATACCCTTTGGATTTTTCGGATGTCAAAGGGCAGTTGAATATCAAAAGAGCACTTGAACTGGCTGCAGCAGGGGGTCATAA
>Ga0102814_10000226_pt1 | contig 40609 bp, 37 predicted proteins | sample ColrivemetaGS741_FD_79112 | JGI IMG/M metagenome (GOLD analysis project Ga0102814, IMG submission 79112) | Estuarine microbial communities from the Columbia River estuary - Flood tide ETM metaG S.741 | ecosystem: Environmental > Aquatic > Marine > Intertidal zone > Estuary | place: USA...
GGGCTTTTACGCCATTATCGCGGCAGTAGATGGCAATTTCGCTAATTCCGCCGTGGCTATCTTTGTCGCCATGGTAATGGATGGCCTGGACGGGCGGGTTGCCCGCATGACCAGTACCGAGAGTGATTTCGGCAAGGAATACGATAGCCTCGCTGACATGGTGAGCTTCGGCCTGGCGCCGTCCATCGTGGTCTACCAGTGGGGTCTTGCCCGGCTGGCAGAGTATGGTTGGGCCTGGGGCAAGCTGGGCTGGCTGGCCGCATTTTTCTATACCGTTGGCGCAGCCTTGAGGCTGGCGCGTTTCAATACCCGGGTGGGGATTGCAGACAAGCGATACTTTGAAGGATTACCCAGTCCGTCGGCTGCCGGTGTCGTGGCAGCCATGGTGTGGTTGTCCTATGACCTGGAACTCAGCGGACTTGGCGCCCTGGCCCTGGCGTTCTTCATTACCGCCGCGGCCGGCGCCTTGATGGTGAGCACCTTCAAGTACTACAGCTTCAAGGACATCAACATGGGGGGCAAAGTACCCTTTGCCACCTTGTTGCTGGTTCCCGCGATATTCATGTTGATCGCGGTTAACCCGCCGCTGGTGTTGTTCTGCCTGTTTGGCGGGTTTGCTTCTGTGGGTCCGATATTCTGGCTGATTCGCCGAAATCGCAAGCGCGGCGCACCCGCTGATTCGGAGCAGTAGCTCCGGTGGCCGGACCGTCCAATCGGTTGGCCTACCTGGACGCGATGGGAATTCGCGCCTGGGTCCCCAGGCAGGGGTCTGCCCAGGCCGAAGAAATTCCGGAGTCCCTGGCCCCCGAGCCAACACCCCGGCCGACACCCGAACCTGCCCCAGCGCCGGTAACCTTGCCGGTCACCCCTGTTGAGGCGACTGCTCCGGCACGCCGGGCAAAGGCACCTGCGAAACCACCCGAGCTCAAAGTGGTTCGAAACGACGGCGAGCCTGTCGAGTGGACTTCCTTTCGCGAGGAAGTGGCTGGCTGTCGCCAGTGCACCTTGTGCGAAAGTCGCACCCAGACAGTATTCGGAGTGGGTGACAAGCAGGCGCGATGGCTGGTGGTGGGTGAGGCTCCCGGAGTTGACGAGGATCAGCAGGGCGAACCATTTGTGGGTCCGACAGGGCAATTGCTCAGCGCCATGCTCAAGGCCGCGGGCCATACCCGGGAACAGGTGTTTATCACTAATGTGCTCAAGTGCCGTCCGCCGGAGAATCGGGATCCGCACAAGGATGAGCTGGCGGCCTGTTCGTCTCACCTGGTCCGGCAAATCGAATTGATCAAGCCCAGCCTGATCCTGGCGGTGGGGCGCGTGGCGGCCCACCACTTGCTGGAGACGGATATTCCAGTGGGAAGATTACGCGGCATACGCCATGTGCACGCCGCCACCTCTATTCCCGTGGTGGTCACCTATCATCCCGCCTACTTGATGCGTAAACCCAGCGAGAAGCGCAAGTCATGGGATGATTTGCGCCTGGCTATGTCATGCAGTGAGCCTGCCTCGTGAGCGCGGTACGTAGCGAGGACATACTTAGCTTGCGCCCCATGACCGCCGAGGACGTGGAAGCGGTGGTGAAACTGGAGCGAGCCAGCTATGCCTTTCCCTGGACCCCGTTAGTCTTTAGCGACTGTCTGCGCATGGGTTACTACGGTTTCCTGCTGGAGACCGAGGACGGCATCCAGGGGTATTACATGGTGTCGGTGGCCGTTCACGAGGGACATCTGTTGAACCTGTGTGTGGCCGACAAGCTGCGCGGCAGGGGCCTTGGTCGGCAGTTATTGCGCCATGCCATGGCCTTGTTCCGGGCAGAACAGGCGGAGACGGTCTTTCTTGAGGTCCGTCCCAGCAACAAGGCGGCCATTGCCTTGTACGAATCCGAAGGGTTTGTCGAAATCGGCATTCGTAAGGACTACTATCGCTCCAGTGGCGATCGTGAAGACGCTCTTATTCTCGCCAGGGACCTTGTTCTGGCCTGACCCCACACCTCTATCGCTCGCAGTGAGCAGGCGATATTCGGTAGAATCCCCGCTTTTGCACGGAACCCACATGCCAAATATTGGGCAGGAAGTTAAACGCCGCCGGACCTTTGCCATCATCTCTCACCCGGATGCTGGTAAAACCACGCTTACCGAAAAATTGTTGTTGTTCGGTGGTGCTATCCAGTTGGCCGGAACCGTCAAGGGACGCAAGGCTACCCGCCACGTGACCTCTGACTGGATGGCCATGGAGCAGCAGCGAGGCATCTCCGTGACCACCTCGGTCATGCAGTTCCCCTATGCGGATTGCGTGTTCAACTTGCTGGACACCCCCGGGCATGAGGATTTCTCCGAGGATACCTACCGCACCCTGACTGCGGTGGACGCCGCCTTGATGGTGATCGACTGCGCAAAGGGCGTAGAGGCCAGAACCATCAAGCTGATGGAAGTCTGTCGCCTGCGTGATACGCCGATTATTACCTTTGTGAACAAGCTGGACCGGGAAGGCCGCGAACCCCTGGAATTGCTCGATGAGATTGAGCAGGTGCTGGGTATCAGCTGTACCCCGGTCACCTGGCCGTTGGGCATGGGCCGCGATCTCAAAGGCGTGATGCACTTGCACCGTAATTGCATGGTTCAGTACAAGGAGGGCCTGGAGGGCCGTCTTGGTGAGGAAACCATCATCGAGGACTTGCACTCACCGGAGGCAAAGGCATTGCTGGGTGATCGGGAAGCTCACCTGCGCGAGGAAATCGAACTGGTTGCCGAGGTATGTCCGGACTACGATCGTGAAGCCTACCTGGCTGCCAAGCAGACCCCGGTATTTTTCGGTTCCGCCCTGGGTAATTTCGGGGTGCGTGAGTTACTGGATTTCTTCGCCGCCGAGGCGCCCTCGCCAGAGCCGCGGGAAAGCATCCAGCGCAAAGTGTTGCCCACCGAGGAAGCCATGACCGGCTTCGTGTTCAAGATCCAGGCGAATATGGATCCGGCTCACCGGGATCGCATCGCCTTCATGCGCCTTTGCTCGGGACGCTATCACCAGGGCATGCGTATGCAGCATGTGCGCCTGGGCAAGGAAATCAGGGTAGGGGATGCGATCACCTTCCTGGCCTCTGATCGGCAGAATGCCGAGGAAGCCTATGCCGGTGACATTATCGGGCTGCACAACCACGGCACCATCAACGTGGGGGATACTTTCACCGAGGGCGAGAGACTGACCTTCCAGGGAGTCCCGGATTTTGCACCCGAACTATTCCGCCGTGCGGTGCTCAAGGACCCGTTGCGCCTGAAGCAACTGCGCAAGGGCCTGGAGCAATTGTGTGAGGAGGGTGCGACCCAGCTGTTTTGCCCACTGCGCAATAACAACCTGATTCTTGGCGCTGTGGGACCGTTGCAGTTTGAAGTGGTGGCTTTCCGCCTGCGCAATGAGTACGGCGTGGAATGCATATTCGAAAGTGTTCCTGTGAACCGGGCCCGCTGGGTGGAATGCGATGATCCCAAGATATTTGCCGAGTTCAAGCGCAAAGCCCATGACAACCTGGCGTTGGACCACAAGCAACAACTGGTTTATATCGCGCCCAGCCAGGTCAACCTGTCATTGACCCAGGAGCGCTGGCCCGATGTGACCTTCAGCGACACCCGGGATCACGCCGACTGGGCCTGACCGATCAATCTGCCTGACCAGGGAAGTTAAGTTCCGACAAGGCGTGGCGTAATTCCGCCACGCTGTCCTTGTCCAGGTTCGACAGTGGCAGCCGCAGGTGTTCCCACCCGCTGTCCCCGGTCTGCATCGCCAGTAGACCTTTTAACGCACCAATCATGGGATAGCGTTCAAACACGCTACGCACTGCACTTAACTGTTGCTGGTCTAATTCCGCATCAGGCAAGTGATAGTGGTCACGCACCACTGCCGCCAGGCTCGCGGTCAGGTTTGTGGTAGCCGAGATACAGCCGGCACCCCCGGCGCGCAGGTATTCCAGCAAGAACATCTCGCTTCCGGCGAACACCTCCAGTGACGGAAAGCGGGAGTTGAGCATCATGGTGTGCTCGCGATTTCCAGTGGAGTCCTTGATGCCGGCCAGTTGCCCTGGAAAACGTTCTGCCAGTCGGGCAATCAGCTCCGGTGTGAATGCCACCACTGCCATCTTGGGAAAGTGGTACAGATACAGTCGCAGGGCAGGGTTGTCCAACTGTTCGATCAATGCAGCGAAGGTATTGAATAGGCCGTCTTCGCTGGCGTTCTTGTAATAAAACGGTGGCAGCACCAGTACCCGGTGCACGCCTAGCTCAAGCGCGTGACGGGTCAGGGAAAGGGTGTCCGGCAGGGCACAGCAACCCGTGCCAACCATCAGCGTCGAGGGTGCAACGCCTGCCTCAAGCAAAGACTCCAGGGCTGCCTGGCGTTCGGTTACCGTGAAGGAGTTTGCCTCTCCGGTTGTACCAAACAACAACACGCCATCGCAGCCGTTTTTCAACAACGCGTTCACGTGACCTGCGTAGCGATCATTGTCTATCGACTTGTCCGCAGTCAGTGGCGTAAGACTTGCAGCGAGAACCTCGGGAACAGGCTGAGACATATCGGTGATCCTGAGTGACTTTCGAGCATTGTAACGAAGTCACAAGAATTGGCATCCATATCCAGTGCCTGTGATTCGATGCAGGACAGTTGGGCGTCTGAGGCGACGCGTCATCGAGCTTGGAGAGCATTAACGCGAGTGCCGGCTTACGACCCAAAGCGGACATTCCTGCAATACTGTACTAGACTGATTCCAGTGTCCGATTTTGACACATGATGGGAAAGGGCCGGAACCCATAACTTTTCGAACTTCGGTTCAGTATTGTTTAGTGGAGACCCGACTTATGTTTGCCGAACTCGCGATAAATCTACTTGCTTCTGCAGTATTGGTGGCCGGTGGCTACCTTTGGGGAATCTACCGCGAACGGCAGTCACAGAACGGGCAAAACCTGGAAGAGTACGACTTCTATCCGTTTGGGATAGATGAGACGAAATCCGTCTTTTTCGATGACGTGAAATTTCTCCGGGCTGTAGATTACCTGCTGAAGCATCGCAATAATATTGCTGCCCGCCAACTCATTCTGGTTGGGAATCAGAGTGATGTTGAGAACAAATTATCAGCTGTCGCAAAGCGTCGCTACAAGAAGCTATACAACCGCTATGACGGCGCCAAGATCAAAAATGACAGAGATAAGTTTCTGAGGAATTTTGATCGGATTGTAAGGCTTATTGGAGAAAGCTTTCCGGACACCGGGATCGAGATTATTTTGCATGATCTTACGAATCCTATGCACGCGCTTTCGTGCATCAGGAACAACGTCACGGGTCGAGAAATTGGGGCGCCTGCTACCAATTTGGTGCTTGATTTGAAGACTCGAAGAGAATTGAAGCAGGACAAACTGAATTACGAACTCAATATTGGCGCACGCAAATTCAAATGTACGACGATTCCAATATTTCGGGACCCCGATGGTCTTGTTGCAGCGGTCTGCATCAACGTGGATGTTAACTACCTTACTGATGACGTATTAAGTAGTACTGAAAACATGGAGGCTTTCATAAAATCGATTTGTAAAACCGACATGCAGTTAGGCGAGAACATATTGAGCAAAAACGAGTATCAAAAGGCGCTGGATGGCAAACGGCATTTTCGTGATTTCTAATTGAAGGCCGCCGGATAACCGCCTCATCAGCGTGGCCGTCTGGAATCTTGATAATAAAGCGATTTCTTTCAGTCTGGTCCTGGTGGAAAGTGGTCGCGCATTTCCAGCGGGCTATTGCCGTTTTCGAGGGCGACCGATTAGCCTGGATGAATCGCCAGTGATTAAAGCCCGGTGCAAGGGTACACTCGGAACTCATTCAATCTGGCGTTGACGTGTCACAAGACTTCCGACCGGACGCCTTCCAGCACAAGGATCGAAAATGGAGTGTGAGTTCATGGGTGTATTGCTTGCCTCACGATTGTCGACAGGGAAACTCCTGGCGGCGAGACATTTCGCTTGAGCTCGGTCTTTACCCGTCGGCCCGTGCTGTCATGGGCGTTGTACGACTGGGGCAACTCGGCTTTCGCGACCACCGTGATGGCGGGGTTTTTCCCCGTGTTCTTCAATGGGTTCTGGAGTGTCGGCGCTGATGGCAGCCTGACCACGGCGCGGCTGAGTTTTGCCAATGGCATCGCCAGCCTGGTGGTCGCCCTGCTGGCGCCGATTATTGGTGCGATTGCAGATCGCGGTGGCAGCCGTAAGAAATTCCTGTTCGTGTTCGCCGCCCTGGGTATCGTCATGAGTGGCGGCCTGTATTTTGTACAACAGGGTAACTGGGCGGTGGCGGTACTGCTTTACGTCTGCGCCACGGTAGGTTTCGCCGGCTCCAATGTTTTCTACGACTCCATGATTGTGGACGTGGCCAAGCCCGATGAGTTCGATATGGTCTCAGCCTATGGATACGCACTGGGATACCTGGGCGGTGGCATTTTGTTTGCGGTGAATGTGCTCATGACCTTGCAGCCGGCCTGGTTTGGGCTTGCCGATGCCACCCAGGCGGTGCAGGTGTCCTTTTTGACCGTCGCCATCTGGTGGCTGGTCGCTTCCGTGCCGTTGCTGTTGTGGGTGGAAGAGGCGCCCACGGTGGACCAAAAACCCGCACTTGGGGCGGTTAGAGCGGGGTTCCAGCAATTGATGGATACTGCCCGGGCGATTGGTGAGCTTAAGCCCGTGCTGATTTTCCTGTGTGCGTACTGGCTGTATATCGACGGTGTTTACACCATCATCAAGCTGGCTGTGGATTACGGAATACGGCTGGGCTTTGAATCCTCTCAACTGGTGCTGGCTCTATTGCTGGTCCAGTTCGTGGCGTTCCCCTCGGCGTTGTTCTTCGGCTGGGCCGCCAAGTATGTTGGAGTCAAGAGAGGCATATTGATTGCCCTGTCGGTGTACATGCTGACTACCATCTGGGCGTCCAGGATTGTCGAGGTCTGGGAGTTTTTCGGCCTCGCCATTGTCATCGGCCTGGTGCAGGGCGGGGTGCAAAGCCTCAGTCGTTCTTTATACGCACGTATTATCCCGGCGGATAAAACCGGCGAGTTTTTCGGCTTCTACAACATGCTTGGGAAATTCGCCTCGGTGCTGGGTCCGGTTTTCGTTGGTGTGGTGGCGTTGTTAAGCCATAACCCCAGGCTGTCTATTCTTGCCATCCTGCCGTTGTTCCTGATCGGTGCTGCCGTGTTGACCCGGGTGAAAGTGGTGCATTCCTCCTAGGGGGAATGGATGGGAGAGAAGCCCCGGATCAGGGTTTGAATTCCTGGACGGCCTTGCGTAATTGTTCCAGCGCCAATTCATAGCGCTCGGTCTTTCGATACCGGGCTATCAAATAACTGTCCACAACAAGGTTCAGCTGGCTCTGTATGGACGGCTGTTGCGCGCCAATCCTGCTGGCCAGGTCTTTGGGTGCTTCGTACATCGGCGCGTCATAGCCGGCTCTTGCCAGCTTCTTGATAAAGCGTCTGTACAGCACCAGTGCCTGGTCCCGGGTTTGCGGACGGTAGTGGCGGGCCAGGTAGAGGGTGAGCAACAGCAGGAATCCGCCGACCAGGGCGAAGATGATTAATACCAGTTGCACTGGACTGGGCATGTTCAACCCGAACTTCGAGAGCAGATCCATCTGCAGTTCCGGGCCATAGCCCAGTACGAATTCGTCCCACCTGGCATTGGCCAGGTCCCAGGCCATGCGTATGTCGGCCAGGATCGCCACACTTCGCATCAGCCCACCGGGCATCGGATCTCCCAGTCTCAGGGAATCAGGCAGGCCCAGTTCAATGCGTTCCGGGGCCACCGCCGCGGTAGGGTCTACCCGGATCCAGCCTTGTCCCTGCAGCCAGACCTCGGTCCAGGCGTGGGCGCTGGATTGGCGCACCACCATGTAGTCGCCAAAGGGATTGGCTTCGCCGCCCTGGTAGCCGGTCACGATCCGGGTGGGTATGCCTGCCGCGCGCATCAGTACCGCGAAGGACGAGGCGTAATACTCGCAAAAGCCTTCCCGGGTGTTGAACAGGAAGTCATCACTGGGGTTACGCATGTCCAGCAGCCTGGGGGCCAGGGTGTAAACATAGGGTTCCTGGTTAAATTTGCGTAGCACCGCCTGGATGAATTCGGTGTCATTGGCAGCTTGCCCTCGCATTTGCCTGGCCAGGGCCTGGCTGCGTGGATTGCTGCCATCGGGCAGGTAGGTGTAGGCGTTGGTTTCGCGCTTGCTGAGCGGCCCCAGGGTTTGGTAATCCAGGTAGGAGCTCAGCGTGTAACTGAGTCTGTCATTGACCGGTTTCAGGCTGACCAGCTGGAGTTGCCGGTTCAAGCGTGCGTTGGGCGGCAGCGGTTGGGATGGCAGGTCCAGAGCCAGTAGCCAGGGCTTGCCGTTGGGCATCAGGCTGACTGTGTAGTCGGTAGCCGGCCCTTGATAGGCCAGGCTGGACATGTCCGCGGGCAGGGCCGACCAGTTGGATCTGCTCCAGCTGCGACCATCGAATTTATCCAGCACTGGACCGCGCCAGTACAGGCGACTGGAGGGCGGGGCCTTGCCAACGAAATTCACCCGGAAGGCCACTTCATCGGAAAGCGAAAGCTGGGCCAGGGTGCCGGGACTCATCTCCTCGCTCAAACCGCTGACGCCTGAGCTTGAGGCCTTGGGCAGCGCCCAGAACGGCCCGGGTATCCGCGGAAACAGCAGGAACAGGATCAGCATGACCGGCAGGGCCTGGAGCATGAGTTGGCCGGCGATCCTCAGAGTCTCGCGTGGTGGCAGCAGCCTGCCATAGCGGGTTACCTGCAGCAGCGAACTGGTGACAGCCCAGGTGGCCAGCGCTTCGTAGGCGGCCAGCACCGGGCCCTGTTCACGAAGGAAGGAGGCAAGGATAAGAAAATAGGCTAGCACCAGTAACAAGATGCTGTCCCGTCGGGTGCGTGTCTCCAGCATCTTCAGCCCGATCATCACCACCAGCAGGGTTGTGCCTGCGGCGACCCCGTTGATTCCTCGCTGGCTGGTATATACGAGGATAAATCCACCGGTGGCCAGTACCAGCCGGATCCAGCGCGAGGGAAGTTCGCCGCCTTTAAGTGCCAGCCAGAAACGCCAACCCGAGGTGAGCAGGAACATGGGCAGGGTCCACACCGGCAGGTAAGGTGCGTGGGGCAGCAGGGTCATACACAGGGCGCCAATCACCCAGGCAATGGCGCTGGATTCCAGGGCTTGCGGTCCGGTTGATTGCTGCCTAGTGACGGACATTGAGGTCACCTCGTGCAGGGTCGCCATAACGGGCCAGGGCTTCCAGGCAGCGCGCTTGTTGTCCACGACCACAGCCAGGCTCCACGGCCAGGCCCGGCAAGCGCAGTCCATAGCTAAATCCCTGGGCCTCGGCTGCCAGCACCCAGCGGCATAGCAGGGACAGTCGCTGCTCCACGTCCCGGCCAGGCGCGTGCTCCATGTCCAGCCAGCGGGTGGTCAGGGAGGTGCCGGTGAACTGCTTTACCAGCAAGGTGTTGTCACGGGCAAAGGCTTTCCAGGCGATATGCCTGGGAGAGTCTCCGGGTCGATAGGGGCGCAGTCCGGCAAAATCTTCATTACCGGGGCCTTCATGCAAGGCGCCGCCAACGTCCACATCGGTCTGGGGTGGGGCGATGCCCGCCGCGGCCGGTTGCGGGTAGACCAGGCACTCCATGTCCATGTGCATCCAGGTCCAGCAGCGAAAGAATGAAAATGGATGAGTGCTGGTGACGCTGAGTCGTCCAACTCGCAGCACACCACGCTTTTGGGCGGGCACCTGAACAATGAAATCCGAGGTGCTGGCAGAGGGGATGTCCTGCACGTCACTGGAATGATCGCCGATGCGCACACGAACCTGGTAGCGCTTGCGGGGAGAGGCGTTGCGGATGCGCACGCAAAAGTGAGCGGTATTTCCGGCGAATACCGGGGCAGCGGACACGCTATGCACCACCAACTCCAGCAGGTTGCGGTGACAGTTATGCATCGCAATCAGGCCGAGGCTGGTGAGCATGAATGTCAGTGCAAGCCCCATGCTGTTGCTGTAATTCATGGAGCCAAGAAGCATCACAAACAGGATGCCGCCAAACACCATCGCAACCTTGGTTGGCAGGATATACAGCCGGTTGCGAAGCAGGGTGCGGGGCAGGCTGTCAGTGCCCTGGCGGCGTCGGGCCCAGCCCGCTACCAGGCCCCGGAAACGGGTCCGCGTGGCGTTAAGTGCTGTGCTGAATACGCGGAGCATCCCGGATGACTCAGGGAATAGCGACCGCTTCAATGATTGCCCGGGCTTGTTCATCCGGCGAGGCGCTGTAATCGGTCACCGCCATCCGGTGCATGGCGACTCCGGGGAATACAGCCTGCACGTGCTCAGGTAGCACCGCGCTCTCACCGTGAATCATTGCCCAGGCCTGGGCGGCGCGCATCAAGGCAATGGCTGCCCTTGGGCTCATCCCCGGCGCCAGCTGGGGTAGCTGCCTGGTATGCAATACCAGTGCCTGCAAGTAATCCAGCAAGGCCGGTGAAACGTGAACCCCGGGTACGAGTTTTTGCAGTGCCAGGAGTTGCTCGGTTTTTAGCACCGGGGCGGTTTCCGCGATCATCTCCCGGCGATCGTTGCCCCTGAGCAGTTCGCGCTCTAGCGCCTGACCCGGGAATCCCAGGCTGATGCGCATGAGAAAACGGTCCAGTTGGGACTCGGGCAGGGGGAAGGTGCCGATGTGACTGGTTGGGTTCTGGGTGCCGACTACAAAAAATGGCTCCGGCAGCGGGTAGGTCTCGCCATCGGCGGTGACCTGGTGTTCTTCCATCACCTCCAGCAAGGCACTCTGGGTCTTGGGCGTGGCGCGGTTGATTTCATCGGCCAGCATTAGCTGGGTAAACACCGGGCCCTTGTGAAAACGAAAACGCTGGGAGTCCTGCTCAAAAATTGATGCGCCGAGAATGTCGGCGGGCAACAGGTCGCTGGTGAACTGAATTCGCTGATAGCTCAGCCCCATGATCCGTGCCAGTGCGTGGGCGAGGGTGGTCTTGCCTACTCCCGGCATGTCTTCAATCAGCAGGTGGCCACGGGCCAGCAGGCAGGCCACCGCAAGACGTAGTTGCCGGTCCTTGTCGAGGATAATCCGATTCAGGGTTTCCAGCGCCTTGTTAAGTAGCGCGAGGTTCTCGGCGGGATTAACCGCCCCGGTGTTTTCCTGACTCATAGATCTGTTCCCTGTTGCCCGGTAGTGTCCCTGATAGAAAAAGGCCCGGACTGATTTTGGCAGACCGGGCCTTGGATTATTAGCTGAGATCAGCCAGTCGTTCCAGGTTATCCCTGAGATGACCCAGTTCCTGTCGGAACTGTTCGGAACGTTGACGTTCCTGTTGAACGACTTCCTCGGGAGCCTTGCTCATGAAGCGCTCGTTGGACAGCTTGCCATCGCACTTGGCCAGTTCCTTTTCAACGCGCTGGATCTGCTTTTCCAGCCTGGCCCTTTCTGCAGCGACATCGATGAGGCCCGCCATGGGGACCAGCAATTTCATGTTGCCCAGCAATGCGGTGGCCGATGCCGGCAACTCGCTATCGGGTTCTGGAAAATCTACTGATTCGAGTTTTGCCAGGCTCTGCAAATAGGCACCGTGAGCCTGCCAGAGTTCCTGGTCGTGAGCCGATGCATCCTGGAGCAGTACCGGCAATTCACGTGCTGGAGGAATATCCATCTCGCCACGGATCTGCCTGATGCCCAGGACAAAACCCATCACCCATTCCATGTGTTCCCGGGCCTCGGGGTCGTCGGCAAATTCGTCTTCCCCGGGGTAGGGCTGAAGCATGATGGTGTCACCGGTCTTGCCAGCAAGCGGGGCGACCTTTTGCCAGATTTCTTCGGTTACAAACGGCATGACCGGGTGCAGCATCCGCAGGGTGGCTTCCAGCACCATGACCAGGGTCTGGCGGGTGCCGCGACGCTGTGCCGCGGTGGTGGATTCTGACTGGAGGATGGGTTTGGAAAGCTCAAGGTACCAGTCACAGAACTGGTGCCAGGTGAACTCGTAACTGGCCTGGGCCGCCAGGTCCAGACGATAGTTGCCAAATCCCCGGCGGGTTTCCTTAATCGCCTCGGCCAGGCGGGCACGGATCCAGCGGTCGGCCAGGCTCAGTTCCACCTCGCCTTTCAGGCCGCAGTCCCGGTCCTCGGTGTTCATCAGCACGTAGCGCGCGGCATTCCACAACTTGTTGCAGAAGTTTCGGTAGCCTTCTATACGGCCCAGGTCGAAGCGAATATCGCGTCCGGTGGTGGCCAGTGCGGCAAAGGTGAATCGCATGGCATCGGTGCCATAAGCGGGTATCCCATCCGGGAACTGACGACGGGTGGCCTTTTCAATCTTCGGTGCCAGGTGCGGTTGCATCAGGCCGGTGGTTCGCTTGGCGACCAGGTCTTCCAGGGTGATACCGTCGATCAGGTCCAGGGGATCCAGCACGTTGCCCTTGGACTTGGACATCTTTTGTCCTTCCTGGTCGCGGATCAGGCCATGGATATAGATTTCCTTGAAGGGAACATCATCCATGAACTTCAGGCCAAACATAATCATCCGGGCGACCCAGAAGAAAATGATGTCGAAGCCGGTAACCAGCACCGAGGTGGGGTACCAGGTCTTCAACGCATCGGTTTGTTCCGGCCAGCCCAGGGTGGAGAAGGGCCACAGGGCAGAAGAGAACCAGGTATCCAGTACGTCCTCATCCTGTCGCAGGGCAATCTCTGAGCCCAGCTTGTTTTCGGCGCGGACCTCATCTTCGCTGTGGCCCACGTAGATATTGCCTTCCTCGTCATACCAGGCAGGAATTCGGTGTCCCCACCACAACTGGCGGCTGATGCACCAGTCCTGGATGTTGTTCATCCACTCGTAATAGGTCTTGGACCAGTTTTCCGGGACAAAGCGGATCTTGCCGGTTTCCACCGCAGCGATGGCTTCCTTGGCCAGGGGCTCGACCCGCACATACCACTGGTCGGTCAAGTAGGGCTCGACCACTGATCCGCTGCGATCACCCCGGGGGACCATGAGCTTGTGGGCATCAATGCGCACCAGCAGGCCCAGGGCCTCCAGGTCTTCCACGACTTTCTTGCGCGCATCGAAACGGTCCATGCCCCGGTACGCTTCCGGAGCGTCATCGTTGATCTCCGCGTTATCGGTCAGGATGTTGATGATTTCCAGGTCATGGCGCTTGCCGATTTCGTAATCGTTCACGTCATGAGCAGGAGTGATCTTCACGCAGCCGCTGCCGAACTCGGGATCCACATAGGAATCGGCCACGATGGGGATCAAGCGATCACTCAGGGGCAGGCGCACGTGCTTGCCCACCAGGTGGGTGTAGCGTTCATCATCCGGGTGTACCGCCACGGCGGTATCGCCAAGCATGGTCTCCGGACGGGTGGTGGCGACCACCAGCGAGTCGTCACTGCCATCGATGGGGTAACGCAGGTGCCAAAGCTGGCCATCTTCTTCCTGGGAGAGCACTTCCAGGTCGGATAGCGCGGTGTGCAGGACCGGGTCCCAGTTAACCAGGCGTTTGCCCCGGTAGATCAGGCCTTCCTTGTGCAACCGGACAAATACTTCCTGGACGGCTTTTGACAGCCCCTCGTCCATGGTGAAGCGTTCCCGGTTCCAGTCTACCGAGGAGCCCATGCGGCGCAGCTGTCGTGAAATGGTGTTACCGGATTCTTCCTTCCACTCCCAGACTTTTTCCACGAATGCCTCGCGACCAAGATCGCGACGATTCAGTCCCTGGGCATTGAGCTGGCGTTCCACCACCATCTGGGTGGCGATGCCGGCGTGATCGGTGCCTGGCTGCCACAAGGTGTTCTTTCCCTGCATGCGGTGGAAGCGCGTCAGGGTGTCCATGATGGTGTCCTGGAACGCATGCCCCATGTGCAGGGTGCCCGTGACATTGGGAGGCGGGATCATGATGCAATACGGATCACCACTGCCCGAGGGGACGAAGTGCCCGTCCTTTTCCCAGGTCTCGTACCAACGGGTTTCAATGTCTTGCGGGGAGTAAGCTTTATCCATTTCTTGATTCACACGTGCCGGGGCGGTCCGGATTGGGGTGGGTGACTAGTTCGATTCTTCTGTCTGGCTGGCGTTTGCAGCCAGTTGTTCATTCAATACGTCGTCGATCAGTGACGGCAGTTGTTCCTTAAGGCGGTCAAGCACCTGCTCCAGCAGGGCAGCTTCCATTTCTCTCACGGCACCATGCATTAGTTGGCTGGCCAGGTCGATGGTCTGGGTCGTCAGGTTGGAACGCAGTTCTTCCAGGGTCTGCTCGCTGGGCCAGGCCGGTTCGCTGATCGCCTCGGATGATTCATTGGCTGCCTCAGGTGTCTCGCTGCCTATGTCGTCCAGGACGTCGGGGTCAAACTCGAATCCGGATTCAGATTCCGACTGGGCCTGTGCCTGGCTGGCCACCTCGGCCTGGAGCATGGATTCAACTGCATGGGGCAGAATTACTACCGTGTCGGTAAGTATGGGAATACGTTTTGCAGCCTTGTTGTCGCGCCCTTTGTTTTTGCGTTTCGACATGGCCTAGCCCAACTCGTGCGTGTTCATTGGATACCCGCGATCCCTGTAGAAGCGGAAGCGTTCCCGGGCTTGTTTCCGGGTGGTTTCATTGCCACCCACGATTTCGGCAACCCGTTCGAACCGGCTGAAAAACAGCGGCACCTGCTCAGCAAGGTTTATCAGCAGGTCGCGATGTTCCGGGTCCGGCTCTTCTCCCTGGCCAATGATCACCGGCGAATTCGCAGCGGCCTCCGAGCCAACTATGGCGTGGGGGACGAAGCTGCCATCCCGGTACGTCCATAGTTGATCATCCAGCGAGGCGGCGGACTGCGCAGAATCCGTGTGCAGGAAGATCCGCTGACCCAGGCGATAGGCTTTCTCGGCAATCCTGCAGGCTGTGCGAACACCATCTCCAGAAGCCTGTTCAGCCAAAATGTAAAAATCGACCCGGGTCACTCTGACTCCACGCTTATATGCCAGCCTTGTTTAACAGGAAGTCGATCAGAAGCGGAACCGGACGTCCGGTACTGCCTTTCTGAGCGCCACTCTTCCATGCTGTTCCGGCGATATCCAGGTGCGCCCAGCGCTGACCCTGGGTGAACTTGGACAGGAAGGAGGCGGCAATCAATGCGCCGCCTTCACGGGTGCCCATATTCGAGAAATCCGCAAAGTTGCTCTTCAGGGTTTCTTCGTAGTCCTTGCCGATGGGCAGGTGCCACGCTTCGTCTCCAGCGCGCTTGCCGGCAGCCAGCAATTCGCCGGCCAACTCGTCGTCATTACCCATCAGGCCGGTCAGGAACGGACCAAGGGCAATTACGCAGGCACCGGTCAGGGTGGCGACGTCGATGATCTCGCTGGGCTTGAAGCGCTTGGCGTAGGTAAGTGCGTCGCACAGGATCAGGCGGCCTTCGGCATCGGTGTTCAGAATTTCGATGGTCTTGCCGGACATGCTGGTGACAATGTCTCCAGGCTTGGTGGCTCTGCCGCTGGGCATGTTTTCGCAGGACGGAACCACCGCAATCACATTGATTGGCAGGTTCAGCAGGGCCACGGCGCGCATGGTGCCGATCACTGAGGCAGCGCCATTCATGTCGTACTTCATCTCGTCCATGGCAGGCGGCGGCTTCAGCGAGATACCACCGGTGTCAAAGGTGATGCCCTTGCCAACCAGGACCACGGGTGCCTTCGACGCGGCTGCACCCTTGTGCTTGATGACGATCAGCCGTGCGGGTTCTTCGGTGCCACGAGCGACTGATTCAAACGCGCCCATCTTGAGTTTGTGAATTTCTGCCGGGCCCATTACTTCAGTTGTCAGGCTCTTGTGCTCACGCGCCAGCTTCTGGGCTTCACGGGCCAGGTGCGACGGGGTGCAGACGTTGGCAGCGGTATTGGCCAGGTCCTGGGTCAGGGCCATGCCCTGGGTGATGGCCAGGCCTTGTTCGGCGCCGCGCAGTGCCGCGTTGGCGGCTCCACGACTGTCCATGCCGATACCCAGGCGCTTGGTCTTCGGTGCTGGGGGCTTTGGCCCAGTCTTGTGAGCGAGGAAGCGGTAGCTGGCTTTATGCCATGCCTCAGCGGTCATTCGTCCTGCGTACAGCGGTGCGACCAATGCGTCGGTCCCGTGGGTCAGGTAGCTGATGGCATCTGCGGCGCCGGTTTTTGAAGCGGCGGCGATGCCGGCGTTCAATGCGGTGGTCAGGGTGCGCTTGTCCAGCTTGGCCTTGGGGCCCAGTCCTACCAGCAGCAAGCGAGCGCAAGGCATTTTCACCAGGTTGGTAACCAGCAGGGTCTCACCGGGCTTGCCAGAGAAATCTCCGCTTTTGCACAGGTTTGAGATTAATCCCTTGCTCGCCTTGTCCAGCTCCGCTGCGGCCTCGGTCAGGTTACCTTTGGCGTACACGCCTACAATGGCGCAGCCGGTACGCTGCTTGGCAGCAGAACCGCTCTTGGCAAAGAAATTCATAATTCAAACCTCATGTCTTGTTATTGTCGTGCCTACTGATATATGGGCGCTTTTCTGCTTTCTTGTTTCATGAGAAACCCGGAGCCGCTAAACTTGCCGAATATTGCCGGCCGACGCGAAACGGGTTGCTCAGAATTGACAGCAGTGCCGCGAAAGACCGCTAGTTTACTTCAATAGGGCCTACGGGCGAAGGGCGAATATGGGGCTTGAGGCTTGAAAATCCTTAATCGCTACATTCTGCGTGAGGTGTTACTCACCTGGATTGCGGTAACAGTGGTGTTGCTTTTCATCCTGTTGACCAATCAGTTTGCCCGGGTTTTGGGTAAAGCAGCCACTGGTGAGCTGCCTCGTGATGCGGTGGCGGTGCTGCTGGGTCTGACCTCTATCCAGTTCCTGACAGTGCTGATTCCGGTGGCCTTGATGCTGGCAATCATGCTGGGACTCGGCCGAATGTACCGGGATAGCGAGATGGTTGCGGTGCTTGCCTGCGGCATTGGGCCCATTCGCTTGTATCGTCCCCTGATCCTGCTGGCTGCGGTTCTGGCGATGACGATTGGCTGGCTGGCGACGACCGTGACGCCCTGGTCCCTGCGCCTGGCGGAGATTACCCGCTATTCAGCCCAGGAAACCATGGAGTTCGGTAGCCTGGAGCCGGGACGATTCCATTCAGATGGCGACAACAAGACGGTCTTCTTCGCCGAGGCAGTGGCTGAGGACGGAACCCTGTCAAATGTGTTCATTCAGCGCCGCAACGAAGATCGTGTCGAGGTGTCGGTGTCCCGCCAGGGCAAACTGACCCCGGCCGATGAAAACGGCTGGCGCACCATGTTGCTGTTCGATGGCAAACGCTACGAAGGGGTTCCCGGGTCGCCGGAATTCAATCTGATGGAGTTTGCCGAGGAGGGCGTGCCCCTGCGTCCAGCCATCTCCAAGGCCAAGCTGGACAAGACTGAAATGCTGCCATTCAGTGAGTTGCTGGGCAGTGATGACCCGGTACTCATGGCCGAGTTGCAGTGGAGACTTTCCGGTCCGGTGATGATATTTGTGCTGACCCTGCTGGCCGTACCCATGGCGCGTACCAACCCGCGGCAAGGCCGGTATGCCAAGATTCTGTTAGCCATCCTGGTCTACATGCTGTACTCGAACATGCTGGGCGTTTCCCGCTCCTGGATGGAGGATGGTCGGATACATCCGTTGCTCGGCATGATCTGGGTGCATGTACTGATGGCTGGCGTGGGAGTGCTTATGCTGGCTAACCAGTCCCGGATATTCCAGAGGCTTTTCAAGCGGCGGGCCAGGCCGGTGGCGGCATGAATATTCTCGATCGCTACATTCTCAAGGCCATAACCGGAGCCAGTTTCCTTGTGCTGGGAGTGCTGATTGCCCTTACCGGATTCGTGGTGTTCCTTGGAGAACTGGACGATGTGGGCAAGGGATCGTTTGGCGTATGGAACGCAGTTTCCTACTCGCTGTTGATGTTGCCGACCCAGACTTTCGACATGATGCCGGTGGCAGCCTTGATGGGGAGCTTGATGGGCCTGGGTCGCCTGGCGGCGCAAAGCGAGCTAACCGTGATGCGTGCTGCCGGAGTCTCGCCATGGCGATTGGCCTTGTCTGCATTCGGTGTTGGAGTAATCCTGACCGTGTTCACCGGCGCGCTGGGTGAGTTTATTGCTCCTCCGCTGGAGCATTACGCCCTGGCACAGAAGACCATCGCCAAGCACGCAGATGTCCAGTTTGATAATCGTCAAAGCGTCTGGATCAAGCATGAGGGGCAAATTATCAATGCCCGAACCCGTTCCGACGGGAACTGGGAAGGTGGCGTTTTTGTATTCGGTTTTGACCAGGATAGAAATCTAACCAGCATGGGGCGTGCAGAAGGGGCCAGCCTGAGTCCGGATGGGCGCTGGCACCTCGATCAACTGGCTGAATCCAGGTTTGACGGGGGTTCCGTGGTGGCCAGCCTGGAAGAGATCCGGCCGCTTGGTCCCGGTCTGAGTCCCGAGTTGCTGGACCTGTCCGAGGTGCGTCCCCAGACCATGTCGACCCAGGACCTGCACAGCTACGCTAATTATTTACGGGCGAATGACCTGGACGCCAAGAGCTACGACATCATCATGTGGTTTCGAGTGGCGGGAGTGCTGTCGATATTCGTGATGACCACGCTGGCCGTGCCCTTTGTGTTCGGCAGCCTGCGCAGTTCCGGAGGAGGCGTGCGGCTGCTCATCGGCATAATGATTGGTGCGCTCTATTTCCTTGCCAACCGTACCCTGGCCAGCAGTGGCCAGGTGTTCGACCTGAACCCCATCCTGGTGGCAAGCATACCGTCCCTTGTACTGATGCTGGTTACGGTGATCGGGATATCCCGTATTCGCTAGGTGGCCGGGTTCCTGATCAGCCTCGGGCTGCTTTTTCCATATCGGCGACGGTAATCAGGACCACCCGGGTTCCACTAATCCGGTCGTGCCAGGTCAGCCTGTCCCGGTCCACCAATGCCCACAGGTATCCCATTCCGCAAGGAGCGATAGAAAGCAGCGCTGCAAGGAAGCGGATGCCTGCCTTTGACCAGTTCACCGCCTGCCCGTCGTCGGTCTCCAGTTTCGCTCGCCAGGCGCGCATGCCCAGGGTTTGCCCTCCGTGGGTCCAGAACCCGCAAAAGAATCCCCCCGCGATAATCATCAGGTAGAGCTGGAACCATGGGGCGCCCTGCTCGATGCTCTCGCCACCGGTCAGGATGATGAGGGCGAGCAGGAGGGCGGTAGCCAGCATCCACAGGGCGGCAAGCACCAGGCTGTCGTATAGCAGCGCTCCCAGTCGACGGGGAAATTTAACGACAGGGTGGAGTGGTTGGGCGAGGTGGTCAGGCAATTGTCGAGTCTCCGGGTGGAGTCGGGCGGAGCAGATTGAGGGCGAATGCGGTCCGGTCCGAACCGAACTCGTATGGTATCAGTTGAGAAGGAGCGCGCGCATCTGAATTGGCGTTGGCGCCGACCGCACAGTGTGTTTTCGAATCAGGCTACGGCGGTGCCGGGACTGGTCACCGAGGCATAAAGATAGACGATTTTTTCCGCACAGCGATCCGCATCCTTGTCGGACATTTTGCGAACGCTCGCCCAGATAACACTTTCCCCATTTATTGGAGAAATGCTATGAAGTTCATCAAATAACTCTTTGAATTCATTGTGGATAGGTTCTGGAAGTTCACCCATATCCAGGTCTTCGAGATTGGCCTCAAATGCTTCAGCGAGCCTTTGCTTAATGGGGCCGGGTCCCACAAGCGTGCGGGTCGCCAGGTAAAGTTTTTCCAGATTTTTAGCCATGAGAGGTTTTTTTATATTATAAATCAGTAAGTTATAGCTTTATTGTTTAATGTCTTCTTAGCTTGTTCGCGGCTCTATTCGTTGAGCCTTTATGAAGATTCACTTCTCACAGGCCTATCGACGTCGCTGCATAATCTACACCACTTATTAATCCTTACTCACTGAAAACGCAAGTTTTTTGCAGACTATAAATTTGGAGTTAGTCTGATGCCCAGGGAGAAGTCCTGGATACCCGGGGCATGCCGGGGCGGGTGTTATGTCGCATGCTTGCGTCCCTGGTCTCGGAATTTTCGGCAGTGCTGTGCAGCTCAGTACCGTTGTTATCCGGCCAGCTGGAGGAGGTGGGTTTGCCGAAAATTTTGTGGCGCGTTTGGATAACCGGGCAAGTGATTATCCGGGCTCAATATGACCTGTTATTGACGGTGGGAGAATCCAGCCGTTAGTGCCAGCCTGGTCTTGCAACCATCGCTGGCGAGCGATGGCCCGACCGGCCTCACTTTCTGCAATCACTCTTGGCCAGCCCGCGTCGAACTCCAGGATGGCGGCCCGTTCATCCAGGTGTTCACGCTCATTGATTGTGAGGTCTTTGCTGTTTAGCGGATGCATTATTCCAGTCCTGTTGTGGTGGGTCCTGATTTGCTTACCAGTGTCTCCCACTGACAGGCTCACCAGCTGCGCCTGGTCATACATCGTGTTTCGTTCGATACAGCAGGTTGCCCGGTGGGCTCGGCGAGGACGGGGCACAGGGGCTGGAACGAGGGCGGCCAGGTGGGCATCGGCAGAAGGCAGTCCGGGATAGGACGCCGGTCAAAATGCTTTGGGGGCAGCATCAAGTCGGTCTGGCCGGACTGGCAGCAAAACACGGAAGAGGGAAAAATGGCGCTCCCTAGGGGATTCGAACCCCTGTTGCCGGCGTGAGAGGCCAGAGTCCTAACCACTAGACGAAGGGAGCGCAGACGATTGCTTTAAAGAATCGTACCGCATGGTGCGGCGGCTGCTATTATACGGTCCTTCTTAATAAGCTCAAGTGGAGCCGTCATATTGCAGTCTGAGCAACCTGACACCGGGCGAGTAAACCCCGTCGTCATTCCAAGGCCCGAACACAATGTTTCCCGGGCCGGTATATCAAGAGAATCGTTGAAGGTCTTGTACCGCCTCAAGGAAGCAGGCTACCAGGCGTTCATGGTCGGTGGTGGTGTGCGTGACCTGCTCCTGGGGCGTGAGCCCAAGGATATCGACGTGGTTACCAATGCGCATCCGGAACAAGTAAAGCAGTTGTTCCGCAACAGCCGGCTGATCGGGCGCCGATTCCGCCTGGCTCATGTGCATTTTGGACGTGAATATATCGAGGTCGCCACATTCAGGGCGAATGCCGACGACATTGAGGAAACCGATCCTGACCACCAGTTGGATCATGGCGGCCGGATTATCCGGGACAATGTTTACGGGACCATTGACGAAGACGTCTGGCGCCGTGATTTCACTGCAAATGCGCTGTATTACAACATCGCCGATTTCTCCATCTGGGATTATTGCGGCGGTGCCCAGGATGTCCGGGATGGGATACTCCGGTTAATTGGCGATCCGGAAACCCGCTATCGCGAGGATCCGGTGAGGATGCTCCGGGCGGTACGTTTCGCCGCCAAGCTGGGATTCAGGCTGGATCCGGCCACCGAGGAGCCGGTTCACAGGCTGGCCTCGCTGATAGAACAGGTTCCTCCGGCAAGGTTGTTTGAAGAGGTTCTCAAGCTATTCCAATCCGGCCATGCCGCAGCTTCCTTCGATTTGCTGCAGCACTTTGGCCTTTTCAAAGTATTGTTTCCCGAGTCGGATCGGGTGCTTGGCGAGGAGCAGGCTGGAGATTTCCGTATCCTTATCCAGCAGGCACTGAATAACACCGACGCGCGTATCGCCGAGGGATTGCCGGTAACCCCGACTTTCCTGTTTGCGGTGCTGCTCTGGGGCCCCATCCGGGAATTGGCCCAGGCCAAGCTGGCCAGTGGCATGAGTGAGTTCGCCGCCCTGAACGAGGCAGGCGATGAAGTGATCGCGGCCCAGCAGGCGTTTGTTTCAATCCCACGCCGTTTCTTCATTCCGATGCGTGAGATGCTGGCAATGCAGCCCCGTTTTTTGAACAGGCAGGGAAAACGCGCCTCGCGACTGTTGGGGCATCCGCGCTTTCGTGCCGCGTATGACTTCATGTTGTTGAGAGCCCAGGCCGGTGAGGTGGATGCCGAAACTGCCCAGTGGTGGACGGAGATCCAGACGAAAAATCCCGAGCAGCAAGGCAAGGAAATTGGGTCCGGGGGCGATAAGCCAGCCGGTGCAACTCGCAAGCGCAGGCGTCGCAGACGTCCTCGCAAGGCTGCCACACCTTCTAACGATGCCTAGTTCTCGGAGATGGTCGCCCGCATACGTCGGTTTGGGCGCGAACCTGGATCAGCCCGTGGAGCAATTGCGAAAAGCAGTTAGCTTGCTGGGCATTGTTAACGATGCCCGCCTGGTATTTGTATCACCTGCATACAGTTCGCGACCCATGGGTCCCCAGGATCAACCTGACTATGTCAACGCGGTGGCAGGCCTGGTGACCACTCTGGAGCCGCTGGAATTGCTCGACGCCCTGCAAGGCATTGAAAACCAGATGGGCAGGGTGAGGGATGGGGAACGCTGGGGCCCCAGGGTCATAGACCTGGACCTGCTAGTATTTGCTGGCGTGGTCATGAATGGCGAAAGACTGGTTTTGCCTCACCCCGGTATTCATGAACGCAGTTTTGTCCTGTATCCTCTCGCGGATATAGCGCCCTCGCTGAAAGTGCCCGGTCTCGCTAGTGTCGAGTCGCTGCGCGCAGCGGTCCCCGGAGATGATCTCCATCGCCTGGAAGAAAGCCTGATTTAATGGATTCCAAGACTGGCAAATATATTGTCATTGAAGGCCCGATTGGGGTCGGCAAGACCAGCCTGGCAAAGCGCCTGTCGGCGAGTTTTGGCAGCGACCTTCTGCTGGAGCAGGCAGAAGAGAACCCGTTCCTGGAGAAGTTTTATCGAAACCCGGGTTACGGCGCTTTCCCCACTCAGCTCTTTTTCCTGTTCCAGCGAGCAAGACAGATGGCTGAATTGCGTCAGGGGGATATGTTCAAGCCGGTTTGGGTTTCAGATTTCCTGCTGGACAAGGATCGTCTGTTTGCCCGGATGAATCTGGATAATGACGAGTACCTGCTTTACGAGCAGGTATTCGAACGGCTGGCAATTGATGCCCCCGAGCCGGACCTGGTGATTTACCTGCAAGCGTCGGTGGACGTTCTCCTTGAGCGCATAACCCTGCGCGGAATCGAATACGAGCAAAGCATCAAGCGCGATTATCTGGAGCGTCTGATGGATTCCTATTCAAGATTCTTCCACGATTACGATCGGTCACCGTTACTGATCGTCAACGCCGGAGAAATCGACCTTGTCAGGAACGAAACTGACTACGAACAACTCTTTGACGTAATATGCAAAGTGGATGGTGGGCGACATTACTTCAACCCGGGTACCAGGTCACTGGTGTAGCCGATGAGTGATGTTGCATCTTGCTGTCCGTTGATTCATTCTGCCGGCTCTCACCGAGGCCTCTAATGTATAAGCAACTTCAACAACGCGGCACAGAACGCCCCCCTGTGAATGTATCTACCCTGGCGCGTATGAAGAACAAGGGCGAGAAGATTTCTTGTTTGACGTGCTACGACGCCAGTTTTGCAATCCTGGTGGACGAGGCCGGAGTGGACCTTGTCCTGGTGGGTGATTCCCTGGGCATGGTGATCCAGGGCTACGACACCACGGTGCCGGTGACCGTTGATGACATTATTTATCACAGCCGTGCGGTTGCCCGGACGCTGGTAAGGCCGTTGCTCGTGGCAGACATGCCATTTATGAGTTATTCGACCCCCGAGCAAGCACTGACCAATGCGGTTCGCATGATGCAGGAAGGCGGGGCGCAGATGGTCAAGCTCGAAGGTGGAGCCGGTCAGGTAGAAGTAGTTCGATACCTGGCTTCACATGATATTCCGCTGTGCGCTCACCTTGGACTCAAGCCCCAGTCGGTGCACAAGATTGGTGGCTTCAAGGTACAGGGTCGCGAAAACGAAGCGGCCGAGGCCATGCGTCGCGATGCCAAGATGTTGCAGGACGCAGGTGCTGACATTGTATTGCTGGAGTGCATCCCCTCGGAATTGGGCGCACAGATTGCGAAGGACCTGCATGTGCCGGTGATCGGAATTGGTGCTGGCCCTGATGTGGACGGCCAAATCCTGGTGCTGTACGACATCCTCGATATTACCCCCGGGCGCAAGCCGCGCTTTGTGAAGAACTTCATGATAGAGGGGGGCAGTCCCCTGGGCGCCATGGAGGCCTTTTGTGCTGAAGTGAAGGCGGGAACATACCCTGCTCCAGAGCACTGTTTTTCCTGATTGACTACCATGGCCCTGTTGCCATTGCCGGAATAAAAGTATGAGCTCCTTGCAAATTCAGCACACCATCTCGGGGGCCAGGGAAGTCATCAGGCAGTGGCTCGCATCTGGTGAAAGTGTTGTCCTGGTTCCCACCATGGGAAATCTCCACGCCGGCCACATGAGTCTTGTGCATCGCGCCAGGGCCCTGGCCGATCGCGTCGTAGTCAGTGTATTTGTAAATCCCCTGCAGTTTGGTCCCAGTGAAGATTTCGCTGCCTACCCACGCACCCCGGAACAAGACCAGGAGTTGCTTGACGTAGCTGATGTGGATTTATTGTTCGAGCCTTCGGTTGAGGAAATGTATCCCGATGGCAAGGAAGGAACTGCGGTTGTTGAAGTGCCAGGAATATCCGATGTGCTTTGCGGTGCACACCGTAGTGGGCATTTCGTCGGCGTCGTGACCGTTGTCACCAAGCTGTTTAATATTATCCAGCCTACCGTTGCGGTGTTTGGAGAGAAGGATTTCCAGCAGTTGTTCATCATCCGTCGAATGGTTGAAGATCTTAATTCTCCCGTTCAGATAGTGTCGGTTCCGACACGCCGTGAGGATGATGGGCTGGCCATGAGTTCTCGTAATCGCTACCTGAGTCCGGAGCAAAGGCCGGTTGCTGCAGGTTTGTATGCCACTTTGCAGCAAGTCGCCCAGCGAGTTCAATCTGATGATGACGCGCTGGAAGACATTGAAGATTGGGGCAAGGGGCAGCTCGAGGAATTGGGTTTTGTGCCTGATTATCTTTCAATCCGCGAGCGACATGGCCTTGCGTCGCCGTCTTCATCGGATTCAGATCTTGTGGTGTTGGTGGCGGCTCGCCTGGGCTCCGTAAGACTTATCGATAACCTGGCTATCGACCGGGTGTAACCAGCGTTCTAGCTACAGACTCTGTCACGGCCCTGAAGTTTTGCCCGGTACAGCGCTGAATCTGCGTCATTCAGTAGCGATTCCAGAGTATGTGCGGCTTTCATGCAGGCAATTCCCACAGAAATGGTAATCGGTGGTTTGCCGTCGCTTCCTGCGTCGGTGTCCAGGCTCTCATGCACTGCCTTGCGCACGCGTTCCGCGATGGAGAAAGCCTCTTCCATATCGGTTTCCGGAAGTAGCACAGCAAATTCATCCCCCCCGTAACGGGCGATCATATCGCTGGGTCGGAAATGCTCTCTCAATGCTGACGCGACGTGGCAAAGCGCGTGGTCACCGGCCAGGTGTCCGTGCTGGTCATTGAAGTTCTTGAAGTAGTCCACGTCCAACATCATGAAGGTTGCTTGAACACCGTCATCCTGCATACGGGTCAACCTGCGCCGGAACATATCTTCCATCCAGTGACGGTTATGCAATTCGGTCAGTGCGTCGGTGACGGCATTGCGCTGGTATTCCCGAATCATGTCGGAACTGCCGGCAATCGCCTGGTTATCATTGCGTAGCCTGGAGGAGAGTACGCGCAATATGTTTCGAGAAAACGCATGGGATGTCTCGATGAGTTCCCATAGCATTTTTTTGTCCAGCACCATCAGGTGACATTCACTTTCAGCAATCACCCAGGCGGAAGGATCCTTTTCCTCGATGATGGACATTTCACCGGCGCAATCGCCAGCCTCCAGCGTTAAAAACGCCTGGGAATCGGGTGATTCCAGGTGAACCCGCATTTGGCCTGACAGGATCAGGTAGACGAATTGATTGGGGATCTCGGGCGAGAGCAGGGTCTCTCCCTCGCCAATATCGCGACGGGTAGTCCTGGCCAGGCAGGATGCCACCAGGTATTCCTCAACCCCACGAAACATTCGCAGGCCCGCGAACAGGGCAGCTTCGCTCTGTGTAGAGGCTACTTGGTCGGTCGGGCTGTTATCAGTCATTGCGCCTGTATCCAACTCGTCCCTTTTTGAACTTCCCTGCATTGGGTGCACACCATCCTGGTTGCCGATTATGCTCGGCCGTCATTGTATCTTAAGCTGAGAATACTTGGCGTAAGCACAATAAAGTGTGTATCCAGTCTCACTTTTTAACATAAGCAAGGTCGGGGTGTTGATCTCACACCCTGGTTTTCGACCGCTCAATCTGTTGTCGCGTGGCGATCCAGGGCCCATTCCACATGTTCTCTGACCATCGCTGAAGTGTGTTCCCGTCTTGATTCTAGTGCATCTGTCACTTGCTGGCTGGCCGGGGCGTTTCCCAGGGCAACGGCGATATTTCTCAACCATCGATCATGGCCTATGCGACGGATGGCGCTTCCCTGGGTTCTTGCCATGAAGGTTTCCTCGTCCCAGGCGAACAGTTCCACCAGCTCAGGTGAGTCCAGCGAATGCCTTGGGGAAAAGTCATTTTCCGGCGTTGGCTGGGCAAATTTATTCCAGGGACAAAAAATCTGGCAGTCGTCACATCCGTAGATCCGGTTGCCCATCATGGGACGCAGGTTCTCGGGAATACTGCCGTGATGCTCAATAGTCAGGTACGAAATGCACAGCCTGGCGTCCAACTGGTAGGGAGCGATGATGGCGCCGGTAGGGCAGACATCAATGCATGCCCGGCAACTGCCGCAATGATCGTCGGCTTTCTCATCGACCGGCAGGGGCAGGTCCGTGTACAGCTCCCCAAGGAAAAACCATGAGCCGGATTTTTTATTTATCAGGTTGGTGTGCTTGCCCTGCCAGCCCAGTCCAGCCTTGTTGGCCAGGGGTTTTTCCAGGACCGGGGCGGAGTCGGTGAAGACGCGATAGCCGAAGGAGCCGATCTCCTGTTCTATCCTGGCGGCCAGTTGTTGCAAGCGCTTTCGGATGAGCTTGTGATAGTCCCGGCCAAGGGCGTAACGAGAGATATAGGCCTTGTCCGTCTGCAGCAGCAGTTCTTCCGGATCGGCGCCCTTGCCAGGCAAGTAATCCATCCGTGCGGAGATAACCCGGAGTGTTCCGGGAACCAGTTCCTCGGGGCGACTGCGCAGGGTGCCGTGGCGCTGCATGTAGTCCATGTCGCCGTGCATATCTTGTTCAAGCCACTGGTTCAGGCGATCTTCGTGCTCACCCAGGTCGATATCGGCAATGCCGATCTGCTGAAAGCCCAATTGCTCACCCCAGAGTCGAATTTTTTCGACCAGGCGGTGTAAATTGGTGTTGTCTTGAAATTTCATTGCAGTATTCGAATCCGGCAAGCCTCGGGGCAAGTATAATGGTCAGCATGATATCCGCTGGAGAAAAAATATTTTCTGCCGACCAGGTGCGCGGGCTGGATCGTCGCGCTATCGATGAATTCGGCATTCCCGGTTACACCTTGATGTGCCGCGCCGGTCAGGCCCTGTTGGAGGCGGTGGTTGATCACTTCCCCAAGGTCAGGAGCCTGTTGGTGATTTGCGGTGCCGGCAACAATGCTGGCGATGGGTACGTGATGGCGCGCCTGGCCAGGCGCAGTGGCTACCGGGTCAAAGTTATTACCCTTAGTGATCCGGTATTGCTCAAGGGTGATGCCAGGGAAGCCTACGATGACTGGCAAAAAGACGGCGGCAGGGTCCAGGGTTGGAGTGCGGAGGCGCTCGACCAGTGCGACCTGGTCGTGGATGCCATCCTGGGTACCGGGCTGGAGCGGCCCCTGGAGGGTTTGTTCCGGGAAGTGGTAGAGGCGATCAATGCCGGCTCAAGACCAGTGCTGGCAGCGGACATCCCGACTGGATTGAATGCAAACACCGGATCCGTGATGGGGGTCGCGGTGCAGGCTGACATGACGGTGACCTTTGTCGGACGCAAGGTGGGTTTTCACCTGGGTAATGGCGCGGACTGTGTGGGACGCTACTTGTTTGCGGATCTGCAGGTGCCCAAGAAGGTGCTTGAGGACTCGAGCTTTATTGCCAGGTTAATTTCCCCTGATTTGCGCCGCCAGGTGTTACCGCCAAGACAGCGCACCGCTCACAAGGGTGATAACGGCCGGGTGCTGGTTATCGGCGGCGGGCCGGGTATGCCCGGTGCGGTGTGCCTGGCTGGCGAGGCGGCGCTGCGGTCTGGCGCCGGCCTGGTGACTGTGGCCACCTTGCCTGAGCACGTGCCTGTTGTGCTCTCCGGACGTCCGGAACTCATGTGCCTGGGTGTGCGCAAGGACAAGGACTTGCAAGCGGCCCTGGATAAGGCTGATGTGGTGGTGGCGGGGCCGGGTCTTGGTCAGGATGAATGGTCCCAGCAGATGTATAACGCGGCATTGGCCTCGGGCTTGCCGCTGGTTCTGGATGCCGATGCCCTGAACCTGCTGGCGAAACAACCGGTGCGGCGCAGTCATTGGGTCCTGACCCCGCACCCGGGTGAAGCGGCCAGGCTGCTTGGCACCTCCGGAGTTATCGTGCAGAACGACCGGCTGGCGGCAGTGCAGCGCATCGCCGAGTCTTATGGTGGTGTGGCGGTACTCAAGGGCGCCGGAACCCTGGTAAGCCAGGCCGGGGAGCATCCCTGGATATGCGATCGAGGTAACCCGGGAATGGCTGCACCGGGTATGGGTGATGTGCTTGCCGGGGTGATCGCCGGACTTGCCGCCCAGTGCAAGGACCTGGATGCGGCCGCACGCCTGGGTGTGCTGGCTCATGCCTGTGCCGGGGATTTGGCGGCGGTCAGGGGAGAGCGAGGACTGCTTGCACGAGATTTGATGATGCCGCTGAGGAAGTGGCTCAATGGCCTTGTCAAAATGGACGATCGGAATGAGCGAGACTGACAACACCTGGTTCCTGCCGGGACCTGAAGATACCGACAGGCTGGCCAGTGCCGTGGCTGGGCCGTTGATGGAATTGAGTCGCGAAGGGCCTATTTGTGTTGCCCTCCAGGGCGAACTCGGGGCGGGCAAGACCAGCTGGGTTAGAGCCATGATCCAGAGTTCCGGGTACGTGGGCAGGGTGGTCAGTCCGACCTATACGCTGCTGGAGCCCTATAGCGTTGGCGAGTTCACGGTGCTGCACCTGGACTTGTATCGGCTCTCGGATCCGGGTGAGCTGGAATTCCTGGGTCTGGAAGACATGGTTGCTCCGTTGACCATCATTTGCGCGGAATGGCCGGAGCGGGGAGAGGGTGTCCTGCCGTCTCCTGACCTGGAATTACGGTTCTCCTACAAGGGTGATGGCAGGCAGTTGCAGGTGCTTCCCTTCAGTGAGCCGGGCAGGCGCTGGCTTGAGACCGTGGCTCGCCAGGCCCGGGCACTTGGATTGTAACTAACTGAATAAACTTTATTTTTTGGATTTTCTGCAAAAATGCGGGATTCTCTCTCAATGAAGTTGAATGTTAGGGGCGATTATTCAAAAAATTCTAGGTAATCCGCATATCTTGCTAATTTAATAGGATTTATTCTTGATTTCTTCCCGTTAGGTTAGTTACATTTGTCATATTCCGTGATTAGTGGGTCGGATCACATGCGTAGCGTTTTAGCGGGAATCCTCTTCTGTTGTCTTGTTCCATCGTCGGTTTGGGCCGGTGGACAGCTTGATGGTGTCCGTCTTTCCGACCATGAGGGCAAGACCCGGGTGGTGCTGGATATGACCGCTTCGGCCAAGCCCAAGCTAATGACCCTGCGTAATCCCAATCGCCTGGTAATTGACCTGCCCGGGTTCTCGGTAGCGTCCAATGCAAAGATCGCCACCGGTAGGGGCGTTGTCAGATCTATTCGTACCGCTACCCAGGCCAATGGAGATCTGAGGGTGGTGCTGGACCTGAGTGAGACCGCCAAGGCCAGCGAGTCACGCCTGGCTCCCGGTGGCGGCTATGGACATCGCTTGTTGTTTGACCTGTCCACCTCGTCCCAGCGTACTGCCAGGAAGACATTCACAGAAGCTGCGGGCGCTGGTCGTGATGTAGTTGTTGCAATTGATGCCGGCCATGGGGGTAAAGACCCCGGTGCCAGTGGCCGCAAGGGCACTCGAGAAAAAGATGTCGTGCTGGCGATCGCACGCAAGTTGGCCAAGCGGGTAAACGAGCAGCCTGGCATGAAAGCGGTGCTTACCCGGGACGGCGATATATTCCTGAATCTGCGGGACCGGATGGTGAGGGCGCGAAACAATGGCGCCGACTTGTTTATTTCCATCCACGCGGATGCGGTGGACAGTGCCCAGCCCCGGGGTGCCTCGGTGTATGTGGTGTCTGACAAAGGCGCTACCAGCGAAGCGGCCAAATTATTGGCGGATCGTGAGAACGCTGCAGATCTCAGGGGCGGTGTGAACCTGGGTGATCAAGAGGACATGGTGGCCCAGGCCTTGCTGGACATGTACCGGGATTTGACGGAAGCCGGAGCCGAGAAAGCGGGCCAAGAGGTTTTGCAGGAATTGGGCGGGGTTGGCAAGCTACATCGCTCGGAGGTCCAGCGAGCCGGATTCGTGGTGCTCAAGTCACCTGACGTGCCCTCCATTTTGGTAGAGACGGCTTTCATCTCCAATCCCACCGATGAGAAGAACCTGCGTTCCAGCGCACATCAGCAGAAGGTGGCCGACGCAATCCTCAGAGGCGTGGTGGACTACTTCAACAAGGCGCCGCCTGAAGGTACCTTGCTGGCCCAGAAAGGCCCCCAGAAGGTGCAGGGACCTGCAGGTGGTTCCCAGAAACACGTCATTGCGCGCGGAGATACGCTCTCCGGTATTGCCTATCGTTACAACGTGAGCCTTCGCAACCTGCGTAGTGCCAATGGCTTGCGCAATGACCGGATTCGAGTGGGCCAGGTGCTGAGCATTCCCACCACCTGATCCGGTTCGGTTTGGCGGCGACACTCCCTTGGGGCATCATGCCCTTTTAGCCTGATTGCAGTCCGCCATGTTTATCCGAGAACTCCCTTCCCAACTTGTAAACCAGATCGCTGCCGGCGAGGTCATTGAACGCCCGGCATCGGTGATTAAGGAGTTGGTTGAAAACAGCCTGGACGCAGGCGCCTCCAGGGTAGAGGTCGAGATTGAGCAGGGCGGAATGCGCCTGTGCCGGGTTCGCGATGATGGAATTGGCATCGCCCCGGGAGAGCTGGCCATGGCATTGGCCAGGCACGCGACCAGCAAGATCTCCAGCATGGAAGACCTGGAGCAGGTGTTGACCCTGGGGTTCAGGGGAGAAGCGCTGCCCAGTATTGCCTCGGTTGCCCGATTGAGCCTGGCCTCCAGGCAGGCCGACGCCGAGCATGGATGGAAAGTGTCGGCTGACCAGGGTGTGATCAGCGAACCGGTTCCCGATGCGAATGCACCGGGAACCACCATCGACGTCCAGGACCTGTTTTACAACGTACCCGCCAGGCGCAAGTTCATGCGTACCGAGCGCACCGAGTTCGGCCATATTGACAAGTTGATCAGGCGACTTGCCCTGGGTAATTTCGAGGTTGAATTCAGGCTGCTGCATCAGCGTAAGCCGGTGCTGAGATTGCCCGCCGCACTGGACCAGGCGGCCAGGGAACAACGGGTCGCCGATGTATGCGGCAGCGCCTTCGCCGAGCAGTGCCTGTTTGTGGATCACGAGGCGGCAGGAATGCGCCTGTGGGGCTGGTTGGGGTTGCCCACGTTTTCTCGAAGTCAGCCTGACTTGCAGCACGTCTATGTGAACGGCCGAATGATTCGGGACAAGCTGGTCTCTCATGCCCTGAAAATGGGCTACAGGGATGTGTTGTTCCACGGTCGTCAGCCGGCCTATGTGTTGTTTATTGAAATGAATCCTGCGCTGGTGGATGTGAATGCCCATCCCACCAAGCAAGAGGTGCGTTTCAGGGACAGCCGTATGGTGCATGGATTCCTGTATCGCACCGCGGAGCAGGCCCTGGCCCAGACGAGACCGGGATCTCAGGCTCCGGAGTCCCCGGGCATGCAGTCGCCTACCCGGATGTTTGAGGGCGAGTCGGTATCTGTGCCGACATCCCAGCAACCAATGAGTCTTTTGCTTGGCAGTGGCCAGGCGCCCCAGGCTGGCCACCGGGGAAGTACCTCGGTGCGGGAGCAAATACGCGCCTATGCAAATCTTCATCCCTCCGCCCAGGGTCCGGACGTGGCTGCTCCCCCGGAGCAGTCCGAGTATCCCCTGGGCTTCGCGGTTGCCCAGTTGCACGGGGTCTATATCCTGGCGCAAAACCAGTCGGGCCTGGTGGTGGTGGATATGCATGCGGCCCATGAGCGCATCACTTACGAGCGGCTCAAGCGATCCATGGCAGAGGGGGCGATCAAGGCGCAGCCCATGCTGGTGCCGCTGGCCATTGCCGTCTCGGAGCGCGAGGCGGACCTGGCAGAGCAGCGGGCTGAATGGTTTGCAGAGCTGGGATTTGAGGTAGGCAGGACTGGCCCATCCAGTATTACGATCCGGCAGGTGCCGGCGCTGTTACGGGATGTGGATGTCGATCAACTGGTCCGGGATGTGTTGGCAGATTTGACTGAACACGGAGAGACCCGGCGCCTGGAAGAGGCGAGTAACGAGCTGTTATCCACCATGGCCTGCCATGGCTCGGTCAGGGCTAATCGTCGTTTAAGTCTGGATGAAATGAACGCCTTGCTCAGAGAAATGGAGACTACAGACAGGGCCGATCAGTGTAATCACGGCAGGCCAACCTGGACCCAGATAAGCATGGCTGAGATGGACAAGTTGTTCCTGCGCGGACGCTAGCAATGGATGATTCGCGTCCGACGGTGATTTTTCTCATGGGTGCGACGGCCTCGGGCAAGACCAGCCTGGCGGTGGACCTGGCAGAGAAACACGACTGCGAGCTTGTCAGTGTGGATTCAGCCCTGGTGTACCGGGGGATGGATATAGGTACCGCGAAACCCGATGCTGAGACCCTTGCTCGTGCCCCCCATCGATTGATTGATATCCGGGATCCGGAGCAAAGTTATTCCGCTGGTGAGTTCCGGCGGGACGCCCTGCAGGCAATCGATGACATCCACCGGGCCGGAAAAGTGCCTGTGCTGGTGGGCGGAACCATGCTGTATTACCGGGTTCTGGAGCAGGGGATCGCCCCCTTGCCCCAGGCAGATCCCGACTACCGGAGGCAACTGGATGAGCGAGCTGCCAGCCAGGGCTGGGAAGTCTTGCATGCAGAGTTGGCCAAGGTTGATCCCGAGTCGGCCCAAAGAATTCAGCCTGCAGATTCTCAGCGTATCCAACGGGCCCTGGAGGTTCATCACCTCAGTGGTGAGAGTTTGACCGACCTGCACGCCAGGGCTGAATCCCAGGTCTTGCCATTTGAGGTCAGGAAATTTGCCCTCTGGTTGGAGGACAGGAAGCTGTTGCACCGGCTGATTGCCCAGCGATTTGAGCAGATGATGGAGCAGGGGTTTCTTGAGGAAGTGCGGGGGCTGGCGGCCCGTCCCGGGTTCTCGCCAGATCTTCCGTCCATGCGGGCGGTGGGCTACCGGCAGCTGTTGGAGCATTTGAGCGGTGGCAAGAGTCTGGATGATGCCTGTGCCAGCGCATTGGCCGCCACCCGGCAGCTGGCCAAGCGGCAATATACCTGGATGCGATCCCAGCAGAATCTGGTTTGCCTGGACGCACTGGATCCGGCGGCTCGCGAGCAGGTTTACCGCGCAGTGGGAATGGCTGGAAAAGCCATATAAACCCCATATTAGTAGATGGTGATGTCCAAGCCTGTGATACAATTCCTGTCCGGTCGGCGGGAAGTAATGACCGATCGATAGAATTGAACTCAGCTGCCCCGGGGATACTGAGTATGTTAACTATCAAGGAGACAACGATGGCCAAAGGTCAATCGCTGCAAGATCCTTTTTTGAACGCCCTGCGTAAAGAAAAAGTTCCAGTGTCAATTTACCTTGTCAATGGCATCAAGTTGCAGGGCCAGGTCGAATCATTTGATCAGTTCGTGGTGTTACTGCGTAACTCGGTCAGCCAGATGGTCTATAAGCACGCTATTTCTACTGTTGTTCCTGCGCGGAATGTCCGCGTTCCTATGGGCGACGAAGAAATTGTCGAGGCTGACTAGGGGCTTTCTGCCCCGGGAGAGCCCAATTGTTTGAACGTCCTCGTAGTGGCGAGCGCGCACTGCTCGTTCACCTTGGGCTGGGTGAGGCGGTACCGAAGGATGTTCAGGACGAGTTCGAAGAGCTCGCGCGTTCAGCCGGTGCTGATCCCCTTGAGACCATCGCCTGCGTCAGACACCGCCCGGATTCCCGCTTTTTTGTTGGCACAGGCAAAGCCGATGAAATTCAAGCTGCCGTAAAGCAGCTCGGCGCGGAACTGGTGCTGTTCAACCATTCCCTTTCTCCCAGCCAGGAACGAAATCTGGAGCGTCACCTGGAATGCCGGGTGCTGGATCGGTCCGGCTTGATTCTGGATATCTTTGCCCAGCGTGCCCGCTCTCACGAGGGTAAGCTGCAGGTTGAATTGGCTCAGTTGCGCCATCTGTCCACCCGGCTGGTCCGGGGCTGGACTCACCTTGAACGGCAAAAAGGCGGTATCGGATTGCGCGGTCCGGGTGAGACCCAGCTGGAAACCGACAGGCGATTGCTGGGCAATCGTATTCGCACCCTGAACGCGCGCCTGGAGCAAGTGGACAAGCAACGAGAGCAGGGCCGTCGCACCCGCAAGAAAGCTGAAGTACCGACTATTTCCCTGGTTGGTTATACCAACGCCGGCAAGTCCACCTTGTTTAATGCCTTGACCAACTCAGAGGTCTACGCGGCGGACAAGCTGTTTGCCACCCTGGACCCTACACTGCGCAAGCTGGAGCTGGCCCCGGGGCTGGAAACCGTGCTGGTGGATACGGTGGGTTTCGTCCGGGACCTGCCCCATGAGCTGGTCGCGGCGTTCAAGTCCACCCTGGTTGAGACCCGTGACGCGACCTTGTTGCTGCACGTGGTGGATGCCCATGATCCCGAGCGCAGAGAAAGAATCGGCCAGGTGGACGAAGTGCTTGAGGATATCGGCGCAGAGAGCGTGGATCAGCTCCTGGTGTTCAACAAGATTGACCTCTCTGGTGATGAACCGCGCCTTGAGCGGGATGGCCAGGGACAGGTGCGCAGCGTATTTGTCTCGGCGGTGACCGGCGAGGGCCTCGATTTGCTTCTCCAGGCGCTGCACGAGCGCCTGGGTGGGGAATTGCTCAGGGGCGATTTACACCTGGAGTCGGGAGAGGGTCGAATTAGGGCCCTGCTGTATGACTTGTCGGCCATCCAGGGTGAAACCGAACTGGAAGAGGGCGGTTGGACGCTACAGGTAGTGATTCCAAGGCGCAAACTGGCCCGTCTTGTCAGCAAGGAGGGCCTGGATCCCCAGCGATTTGATATTGCGCCTTGTACCGCAGACCTCAGCTTCCTACAATCGGGGGTTCAGACAGGCAGCGCCTGAACCAGTACTCCATACAATCAGTGGAAGAAGATTATTTATGTCTTGGAATGAACCGGGAAAAGATGAGAATCCGTGGGGCAAGCCCCGTGGTCAGGAAGGACCCCCAGACCTGGATGAAATCGTCCGTAATCTCCAGAAGCGCTTCGGCGCCATTTTTGGCGGTGGTGGATCAGGCTCCGGAGAGGGAAAGAATAGCGGCGGCAAAGGCGTGCTTGTCATCCTTGGCCTGTTGCTGGTCGCCTGGATTGCTGGTGGGTTTTACTCGCTGGATGCATCGGAGCGGGGCGTCGTGCTGCGCTTTGGCGCGGCAAACCGGACAACAATGCCCGGCCTGCACTGGCGGCCATGGCCCATTGAAACTGTCGAAAAGGTTAATGTGTCGAGCATCCAGCGCTTTGACTACAAGACCCAGATGCTGACCGCGGATGAAAACATCGTGGATATCGCCATGAGCGTGCAGTTCCGTTATGCCGACATCAACAAAGTCTTGTTCAATATTCGTAATCCCAGCCAGACCCTCCAGGATGTGAGCGAAAGCGCCATCAGGGAAGTGGTGGGTAAGGCCAATGCAGAACTCGTGTTGGGCGAAGGGCGCGAGGAACTTGTGGTCAAGGCCAAGGACCTGCTTCAGCTGACGCTGGACGAATATGGTTCAGGCATCGAAGTCACGTCTTTGAACCTGATCGACGCCAAGCCGCCTCAGCAGGTGCTGGCTGCGGTGGATGATGCCACAAAGGCTCGTGAGGATCGTGACCGCCTGCGTTTGGAAGCAGAAGGTTATTCGAATGACATACTGCCCAGGGCGCGAGGCGCTGCACAGCGGCAATTGGAAGAAGCCCAGGCATACAAGGAAGAGATGATCGCCGAGGCACAAGGTAACGCCCATCGATTCCTGGCGGTTCTGACCGAGTACCAGAAGGCCCCCGGGGTCACCCGTGAGCGTCTTTACCTGGAAACGATAGAGGAAGTTCTGGGTAATGCGTCCAAGGTCATCGTCGATACCGACGGCAGCGGAAACCTGATCTACCTGCCCATGGACAAGTTGTTGGAATCACGAGGCCGTTCTATGGGCGGATCGACCGACAGCGTAGAGTCCGCGGAAGCGATCCCTGAAAATCCCGGGATACGAAGTGGAAGTGATCGTCGCAGCAGGGGGACCAGATAATGCAAACACGTTTATACGGATTGCTGGCCGTGTTGGGCGCACTGTTCCTGGTATTGAGTATGTCGGTGTTCGTGGTTCACGAGCGCGAACAGGCCATCAAGTTCCGCTTTGGTGAAATCATCCGCGCGGACTTCGAGCCGGGACTGCATTTCAAGGTTCCATTTGTTAATAACGTCATCAAGTTTTCTGACCAGATACTGACCCTGGATAATCGCCCCGAGCGATACCTGACAAGTGAGCGCAAGTTCGTGCTGGTGGATTTCTTTGTCAAGTGGCGTATCAGCGACGTGACCGGTTTCTATATTTCCACTGCCGGCGATGAGTTGATGGCATCCCAACGTTTGTTTGCGATCATCACCGATAGTCTTCGGAAAGAATTTGCCAAGCGCACGATCCAGGAGGTCGTGGCAGGAGAGCGTGGTGAATTGATGGATGAAATGATGGCCCGTGCACGGTCGGTTGCGGCTGAGTTGGGCATCATCATCGTGGACATACGGGTAAAGCGTATCGATCTTCCTGACGAAGTCAGTGGTTCAGTGTTTGAACGTATGCGCCAGGAGCGTGTTCGTATTGCCAAGCAGTTCCGTGCCGAGGGTGCGGAGATGAGCGTGAAGATTCGCGCCGAAGCGGATCGCCTGCGTACCGTGATGCTGGCGGAAGCCTATCGTGACGCTCAGCGGATTCGTGGTGAGGGTGATGGAAGTGCCGCGGCTATATATGCCGAGGCATACAAGAAGGATGAGGATTTCTATTCCTTCTACCGCAGTCTCCAGGCCTATCGTCAGTCAGTGGGAACGGACCAGGACTTGCTGGTGATCAAGCCGGATAGCGACTTTTTCCGCTTCCTGAAGTCCGCGGACGGTAAATAGCTCACAGGATACTGCCGGCCAGGGAAACCCCTGACACCGGATAATCCTGTGCGTGGAAATGTATGAATTGGTCGGAATTGTTTTCTGCGTTGGCCCTGGTACTGGTAATCGAGGGATTACTGCCGTTTGCGGCGCCCGGACATTTGAAGAAAACATTGGCCAGGATGCTCGCGCTTGAAGACGGGGCATTACGCTTGATGGGTCTTGGCAGTATGTTGCTGGGCCTGCTTATTTTATATTTCGTGAGGGGCTGAAACGGCGTGCGTTGTGCGTCGGAGGCATCAAAATAGAATGGCTAAGAACGTTGTTGTAGTTGGCGCCCAATGGGGCGACGAGGGCAAGGGTAAGATTGTAGACTTACTCACCGATCGTGCGGATGCCGTGGTTAGGTTCCAGGGCGGTCATAACGCGGGTCACACGCTTGTCATCGCAGGAAAGAAGACTGTCCTGCATCTGATTCCTTCGGGAATTCTGCGTGATGGCGTCCGTTGCCTGATTGCGAACGGTGTGGTCCTTGCGTTGGATGCGCTGTTTGAAGAGATTGATGCCCTTGAAGCCACGGGTATTCCGGTCAGGGAAAGGCTGGGCGTGTCACCTTCCTGCCCCTTGATCCTGCCTTCCCATGTTGCCCTGGACCAGGCCCGTGAGCGTGCTCGCGGCGCTCGCGCCATTGGCACGACCGGTCGCGGTATTGGCCCGGCTTACGAGGATAAAGTGGCCAGGCGCACAGTGCGGGTTGATGACCTTATGCATCCCAGCCGTTTTGCTACCAAGCTTCGGGAGCTTCTCGAATACCATAATTTCCTGCTGGTAAATTATTTCAAAACCGACGCGATCGACTACGACGAAACCCTTGCGCAGATGACCGCGCTGGGTGAGCGCCTGCGGCCGCTGGTTGCCGATGTTACCGGCGAACTGGGTAGCAAGTGCGCCGACGGTGGCAGCATTTTGTTTGAAGGCGCCCAGGGCACCTGGCTGGACGTTGATCATGGCACCTATCCCTATGTGACCTCATCCAATACGGTTGCCGGTGGCGCTGCCACGGGCAGTGGCCTGGGTCCGGCTTACCTGACGTACATACTCGGTATTGCCAAGGCCTACACCACGCGGGTAGGGGCAGGTCCTTTCCCCACCGAGTTGTTTGATTCACAGGGCGAGCATCTTGCCCGTGTGGGCCACGAATTTGGCGCCACTACCGGTCGTCCCAGGCGTTGTGGCTGGTTCGATGCGGTGGCAATGCGCCGGGCCGTGGTGAACAACAGCCTGACCGGTATTTGTGTGACCAAGCTGGACGTCATGGACGGCATGGAAACGATTCGTATTGCCGTGGGATACAAGGTTGGCGACAAGACCCTGGACTGCCCCCCTGCATCGGCTGAGGATTTGGCTGAATGTGTCCCGATTTATGAGGAAATGGCCGGCTGGACCGGTACCACCAATGGCGTTACGAATTACGATGACTTGCCGGAAGAGGCAAAGGCTTATTTGAATCGTATCCAGAAGCTGGTTGGCGCACCTATCGATATCATTTCGACGGGCGCGGATCGAGCTGAAACGATTGTGTTGCGTGATCCGTTCAAATAAGACCTGGTAGCTGGGCCTGTTATGACAACGCTGACGCTCAATGAAATTCTGTCTCGATTGAAGGATTTGGCAGGCCCGGGCGGTTATCTCGAGGATCGCGTAGACGTCGAACCTTTCGAGGTCGATTTCCGTAAGCTCTATAAGGGCGCAACACCCCTGGTGCTGCGACCGGATAGTACTGAGCGGATCTCACAGATCATGAAGTTCTGCTCCGAAACCGGCACCGCCGTGGTGCCCGCCGGCGGCAATACGGGGTATTGCGGCGGAGCGACACCGGATGAGTCTGGTGAACAGATTGTCTTGAGCCTTGCTCGGCTGAACAAGATTCGCAGCGTTGATCCGATGAACTACACCTTGACCGCGGATGCCGGCTGCACCCTGGTGCAGGTGCAGGAAGCGGCCGAGCATGTGCAGCGTCTTTTCCCCCTGAGTTTGGGTGCAGAGGGCTCCTGTCACCTGGGTGGAAACCTGTCTACGAACGCCGGCGGTACTGCCGTACTTCGCTATGGAAATACCCGTGACCTGGTGTTGGGCATCGAAGCGGTGCTGCCTGATGGGCGCATTGTCGAAAACCTCAAGGGTTTACGTAAGGACAACACCGGTTACGACTGGAAGAACCTGTTCATTGGCGCAGAAGGGACCCTGGGGATTATTACCGGGGCCGTGCTGAAGCTGTTTCCGACCCCGCGCTCCTACGGCACGGCGATGGTCGCGCTGAGAGACCTGGACGCATCGGTGGAACTGTTGTCCATGTTGCGAGAGCGCAGTGGTGACGCGGTAACGACTTTTGAATTGATACCTCGCCTGGCCATGGAACTGGCTTGCCGTCACATCGACGGGGTGAAAGATCCGCTGGACCAGCCATACGACTGGTACGCCTTGATGGAATTATCATGTGCCACGGATGAGGCCCAGACGCAGGAGTTGCTGGAGACCCTGTTAGGTGAGGCCCTGGAATCAGAAGTTATCCAGGATGCCGCATTGGCCAACAGCGGCGCCCAGCGTGAGGCGATGTGGCGCATGCGGGAGAATATTCCCGAGGCCCAGAGCCACGAAGGGCCGAGCATCAAGCATGATGTGTCCGTGCAGGTGAGTCGTATGCCGGCTTTTATCCGCGAGGCCACGACCCTGGTCAAAGAACTGGTTCCAGGGTGTCGGGTTGTCTCCTACGGGCACCTGGGAGATGGCAATGTGCATTTCAACCTGAGTCCTGCGGAAGGTGATCGCGATCCGGTGTTTTTGGAGCAGGCCAAGCGCGTAAATCACGCGGTGCATGAAGTGATTGCCAGTTACGGTGGCAGTATTTCGGCCGAACACGGCATTGGTCGTCTCAAGCGCGATGAATTGGCTGTGTACAAAAGTGAGGCGGAGATTCAGTTGATGAGGACGATCAA
>Ga0102814_10000227_pt1 | contig 40538 bp, 31 predicted proteins | sample ColrivemetaGS741_FD_79112 | JGI IMG/M metagenome (GOLD analysis project Ga0102814, IMG submission 79112) | Estuarine microbial communities from the Columbia River estuary - Flood tide ETM metaG S.741 | ecosystem: Environmental > Aquatic > Marine > Intertidal zone > Estuary | place: USA...
TTACAACGGGGTTGCTTGTCTTCATGACTTTTGTTGCAATATTTTTTGAAATTCCTAGGTGTTTCAATCTATTTTGCCATTGTTCTACCCAATCTTTAAAAAGTGGAGAGTTATTTATAGGTATATTATTAAAATTAAATTCTGATAAGTATCTAAAGGTGTTAGTGAAATCTAATTGATGCATTTCCATAATTCCTAGTAATTCTTTAATCATTTCAGCATCTTTTAATTCAGGATTTGTAATCCCTATCTTTTTACTCATATACTTTAAATAATACTCATTATATAATTTTTCAAAGTTTTTTAATTCTTTATTTGCTAGATTAACCGCAGTTTCTTGATCAGAATCTAATAATGGCAACAAAGATTCAGCTAGTTTTGCTAATCCCCAAGAAGCCATATATGGTTGATTCATATAACTATATCTTCCCTCTGAATCAATTGAACTAAATACAGTTTTAGGATTGTATGTATCTATAAAAGCACATGGTCCGTAATCAATTGTTTCACCACTTATTGCAATATTATCAGTGTTCATTACACCATGAATGAAACCAATACTTTGCCACTTTGCCATAAGTGATGCTTGTTTATCAATTACATTACTTAAAAACAACACATATTTATTCAATTCATTTTCTATTTCTGGATAATGCCTATTAATAGCATAATCTGTTAATTCTTTTATAACTTCAAATCCACCATACATCCTTGCAAATTCAAAAGTTCCTACTCGTAGATGACTACTTGCGACTCTTGCCATAATTGCACCTTTTTTTGGTCCTACTCGGTTTATTATCTCATTCGTTTTTATAACAGATAAGCTTCTAGTTGTAGGAATATCAAGGGAATTCATTGCTTCACTAATAAGATACTCTCTAAGCATAGAATAAAGTGTCGCTTTCCCATCACCTCTTCTTGAATATTTTGTTCTACCAGAACCTTTTAACTGAATATCAAATCTCCTATTATTATTTGTTATATGTTCTCCAAGCATCAATGCTCTTCCATCACCAAGAACTGAAAAATGTCCAAATTGATGTCCTGCATAACTCTGCGTAAATGTATCCTTTAGTATACTGCCTTTGTTTCCAACAAGATCATTGATCCCTTCTTCGGATTTCAGGTAATCAATATCAATATTTAGATCATTCGCAAGTTGTTCATTTATATAAACAACATCGGCATTGTATTCATTATTTGGCTTAATTTTATCATGCATTAATTCATTTAATTTCAAATATGTGTATTCAAAATTAAACCCACTATTTTTTTTATTCATTTTAGCACCTTCTTTACAGTATCTCCATTATATTACTAAGTTCTTTAATTGACTAATATGTTGCATTAAAAAAGTTCAATATTATATTGAACTTTTTTTTATTTTAAACTCTATTATGCAAAGCTTCTTGCAAATATAAATAGTAAATCACTTAGTCTATTTAGGTACTTCATAGGGAGAATTAACTCTTCTCTTTTGTTTTCTAAAAAGTATCTTACAAGGCTTCTTTCAGCTCTTCTAGCAATAGATCTTGACATATCAAAATAAGATCCTTCAATGGTAGTATCTGAACCTGGTAAAATAAATACTGGTAAAATCTCACTACCCTCTAACAATGCCTTTTCAAGGCTTTCTAATTTTATAATATTGTTAATATCAAATGCAGTGATAACCTGTTTATTTGTTGTTGCAATAATTGAATTTATGTCTTGTAAATCTCGTTGGATATCCTTTATTTCTTCCTTATAAGTTGTATGGTGATAAGCCATTCCAAGAGAACTAGATAGTTCATCCATATCACCTAAAGTGTTAAAAAGTAGATCACTTTTGTAAAACTCTTCATTTGAATAGTTTTTTGATTTTCCTAAATCACCTTTTTTTGTTGATATTTGATTAATGTTCTTAATTATTTTCATAATTTACCTCCTATTAAACCTTGTTACCTTTTACCAATTGTAACAGCATATGTAACAAACTCTTCTTCACCTATACCTAATAGATTATCACAATACTCTTGAATATAGGCTGCTAACGCACACGCTCCACTATCAATCACTTCAGTAGCAAGTGATAAATTTTGACAAGCATGCCCAGCTTCCATAGCTATCATTTTATGTGATGCAAAAGAATATTTGTATTCCGTTCTATACGGAGTGGCTGTAAAGAAAAAGACTACAGCTGCTCCTCTTAGTTGTCCATAAAGAGCATTGTTAACCTTTTCTTCTAGTCCTTTAGAATCATCTAAAAGAGTTAATTGATGTTTATCTTGAACATATAAATATAGACCCTTTTCAAGTCCTTCTACTTTATTCAAATAAACATATGTTTCCATTGAATTTGTAGCTCCACCAGTTGGTATCGTTCTAAAAGTAACTCCCTCTTTATATGAATCAACGCGTGATGTTTCCCATAATAAATATGTAACTTCCTCTTTTGACAAATTAATATCTTTATACTTTCTTAATGATCTCCTACTAGCAATGACTTCAGTTAATGTTTTTTGAACAACATTTGGAAATTCCTTATCCAAATCTATTACGATAGACCCTTGTAATGGTTGTTTAAACATTTCAGGTCTAGGAAGGTCTAATTGTCTGTCTGTTTTAAAATTTCTAAGTTCTCTCCAGTCTTCTTTTATTGCTTTCCTATTTCTTTTTATTTCTTCTTTAACAAAATCATCCATTTTGCACCTCATTTAGTTTTTTTAGAATCTTGTAAAAAATAAAATATACTACTACCATAAAAAATTCATATTGAATCATATGCCCTGGCCAATCCCACGCAAAATCAATTGGTTTATTCCCTGGACCAATAAAAAGAAAGTCTGTATTCAGAATTACGTTAAGTATTAAACTTATGACTATCAAAATCTGCAAGAATACAAAAGACTTAATTAAGTCATCCTTTTTTGGATAAAATCCATGGATTTTATACATGTAGAATAGTGCAATCATTAGTAATGAATGACTAAAATATAGTTGATAATATCTAAAGGAATTTACCCCATGATTTAAATTGGGAAATAATAGTGCAAGGAAACTAACAACCCCAAAAATATAAACATAATTATATACTTTTTTATTGCATAATATTAATGTAATTATTAACCCTATAATTGCATATGAGCACAGTTGAAGTGGAAGCGTATTTATGAATCTAACATCTCCATTTAAAGAATGTATAAAATTCCATGTTATAAAAGAAATCTCTCCAAATATCATTAATCCAGCTAATATATACCTTATAATCTTTTCATTTTTAAAATTCTTTAATTTTTCCTGATAATTGTATATCAGGAATATAATAATTATTAGTATTACTAATGGGGCAATTCTTTCTATAAGTGTTAACCCATGTGAAACCGTATCATCCAGTGATGTATATTCAAAAAAGTTCATAAGTTCCTCCTTAGAAGTATCTACATTAATTATACTAAATGAGTCATACAAAAACCATAGAAAATAAATAAAAAACCACAACATTTGTTGTGGTCTTAATCATTTAGATACTACATCCTTCATCATCACATGTTTGCCCTTTTGTCATCTTGCTAATTGGTTTTAATGGGTTTTCCTCTTCCCATAATTGGTTAAGTGCTTGAGAAAAATAATCCTCAGGTTGTGCGCCACTAATTCCATATTTTCTATTAAGAACAAAGAACGGCACTCCTTGGACTCCCACTTCTCTTGCTTCTTTTATTTCTGCATTAACAGTATCTTTATAATCATCTGTTTTTAATACTTTTTCTAATTCTTTACCATCTAGTTCTAATTCAGAAACCAACTCGCCTAAAGTTTGATGATCCGCAATATTTTTACCATCGGTAAAGTATGCCTTCATTAGTAAATTAGTAACATCTGCTTCCTTGTTAAACTGTCTTGCCCATTTAGCTACTCTATGTGCATCAAAACTATTTGTCATTTGGATAATATCATAATTATATTCTAATCCAACAGTTTTTGCGTTTGTTACAAACATTTCAAATTTCTTTTCAGCTTGTTCCACTGTTAATCTATGCCCTTTTGCAAATGCTTCTGAAGCACTGCCTTCCATTTTTAATGGTGCATTTGGGTTAAGTTGATATGCTTTGTAGATAACTTCTACTTTATCTTTATGCTTAAACTTCGCTAAAGCACTGTCAAATCTAGTTTTACCAATGTAGCAAAACGGACATGCAAAATCACTCCATAATTCTATTTTCATTTATATCACTCCTTCTATCAATACTATTATCTTATAAACATCATAATAAATCAAATAGTTTGCCTACAAACTATTATGATAGAAATAAAAAAGATACCGAAGTATCTTCAATTATTATTATAGAGCTAGTTTATAAATTGCTTTTACATCATTAATGTCTAATACTTTAAATGCACCTAAAGTCATTTTCCCATTTAAAGTAGCTTTTTCTGCCATTAAATCAATGTTTTTTCCATCAATATCAAGGTCACTCATTCTAATAGGCATACCAATACTAACATAAAAGTCTTCTAATGCTTTTATTCCTTTTAATGCTGTTTCTTCTAAATCAAAAGGATTTATATCAATATTAAATACTTTATTTGCAAACATAGCGAATCTATTTACATCTTCTTTATATACATATTTCATCCATGCTGGATAAATCATTGCTAAACCAGCACCGTGTGCTATATCGTAAATTGCGCTCAACTCGTGCTCTATACCATGTGAAGCCCAATCATCTTGTCTTCCAGTTCCAACTAACCCATTGTGAGCAAGTGTTCCAGACCACATAATTTCGGCTCTCGCATTGTAGTCGTTGTTGTTGGTAATTGCCTTAGGAGCATTGTTAATAACTGTTCTAATAACAGATTCACACAGTCTATCTGTAAGTTCTACATTCTTAACTTTAGTAATATACCTTTCAATGACATGTCCAATCATATCAACTGCACCACATGCAGTTTGAAAATTCGGCAATGTATATGTCAATTCTGGGTTCATAATTGCAAACATTGGAACTACTAAAGGACTACCAGAACCTCGTTTTATTAGTCCCTCTTCTTTCGTTATAACAGTTGCAGTACTAGTTTCACTTCCTGCTGCAGGAATTGTCAATACTACACCAAGTGGTAAAGCAGCTTCTACAAAAGCTTTTCCATCAAAGAAATCCCAAACGTCTCCGTTATATGGAACTCCCATTGCAATAGCTTTAGCAGAATCAATAACACTACCTCCACCAACAGCTAATATAAAGTCTACTTTTTCTTTTCTACATAATGCAATACCTTCATTTACTAAGCCAAGTCTCGGATTTGGTGCAACTCCGCCTAACTCGATAAAATCAATGTTGTTTTCATGTAAACTTTTTAATATTTTAGCATATAAACCAAATCTTTTAATACTCCCTCCACCAAAGTGAAGAAGTACCTTTTTCCCGTATATTTTTGTAAGCTTACCTACTTCTGATTCTGTTCCCTTACCAAAAATTATTTTTGTTCTATTATCAAAATTAAAATTATTCATAATTACCTCCCTATAGGTCTCTTTCTATACACTAAAAGCTTATCTTTATTAAATGAAAATGTCAATATCAATACTCTTTTATTTATGAAAAAAAGGTCCAATAGATGGACCTTTTAATTTTTAGTAATAATAGTTAACAACTGCAAGCAGTGTAGCTCTAATTAATACTCCAGATAAAACATCATTATTCTCATAATCTGCAGCCGTAAGTGGGTATGAATCGAACGGATTCGATGCTGCTAATTCAAGTGTTGGTGTCAGAATATTTCTAACAATTAATGATGTAGCAACTATTTCTTGGTCTGAAACTGACATTCCAACAAGTGTTGCTGGTGAGAAGTTTACTGTTGTAAAGCTTGAACCAGGGAATGCAGTTTTAGTTGCTCTTATGAAATCTTTGATTTCTTGTTTGATAACTAAATCTGCTTTATATAATTCAGTTTGCTCGGCTACTGTAGGTATTGCTAATGCACCGTTACCACGCATCATATTATCGATTGTTGTATGTATTGATCCACTTAATAATAATGTATCAAGTTGTGGATCTGTTAGGTTCGTAATTGTTGTTGAATTAATAGCGGCATTGAAGTCTGTAACTCCAATAGTGTTTAGTGAAGTTAAAATTGCTTTTAATTCAATCTTTTCAATATGTTTCATTGTAACTGTGTTAACTAAGATGTCATCTCTAAAGTATGTTGGAATAACAATATTAGTTTGTCCATCTGGAGCAGTTTCATCAACAGCACCAGCTAAGACATTGTCTGATATAGTTGCTTGAATACTTGCACTTAATAAGATTAAATCAAAGTCAGCAGTTAATATTTGTGCTGGACTGAAGTCAAGTGAAGTAAAGTCAGTTAATCCCATTTCTTCTAATGCATCAAAGATTGCATCAATTTCAATTAATTCAATATAAGTAACATCAGTTTGTACTATTCTAATAACGTTAGCATTATTTACGTTAACATCTGGTACTATTAATTCTCCACCAGTATCATTTAACATTTTATTTGAAACTGTTGCTTGGATAGATGATGATAATAACAATGTATCTCTTCCTGCAAAGAAATCTGCTGATCCAATTGATGGAGGGAAGTTGTTAATATCGCTGTAACCCATAGCTGTAAATGCATTTATTAATGCTTTTATTTCGTCTTTTACAACAAATTCAAATCCAGATACAGTTACTTTAATTTCATTTCCAACTGTTTCACCATTTTGATCAAATGCTGGGATGATTAACACATCGTCATTCAAATCGAGTAAAGTGTTTGTTACAGTAGCATGAATTGATGCTGAAGAAAGTAAAATATCTTGCTCAGGTGTTGTTGCTATTGAAGTAAGTGATACTGTTCCATCAAAGCTATTAATATCTGTAATGTTTAGTACTTCCAATGCTTCAATAGTTGCTTTGATTTCCGTTTTCTCGATAAATTCAGTTCCTGATATCGTAATTCTTATAGGAGCCCCTAAAACATCAGTATCTGGAATATAAAGAGTTCCTGAACCTAAGTCTGTCATTTGTTTTGTTATTGTAGCATGCATTGCTGCACTTTCTAGTAATATATCTTGATTAGTATCCAAATAAATATTATTCAAATCTATTGTTCCACTGAATGAGTTAATGTCTGTTATATTTAGAACTTCAAGTGCTTCAAACATTGCTCCAATTTCAGCTTTTGACACATACTCTGTATCTGTAAATTGTAAAGCGTCTCCTACATTTATTCTAACTGGATTACTTAATCTATCTGTTTGAGGAATTCTAAGTGTAGAATCACCTAAATCTGTAAGTTGTTTTGAAACGGTTGCTTGCATAATTGAAGAACTTAATAGAACGTTTCTATTCGTTTCATCATAGAAATCAGTTAGTGCTACTGAACCATCAAATGTTTCTACATCTGTGATTCCTAAAATATCTAACCCGTCAATCATTGCTTCTAACTCAGCTTTAATAATATATTCAGTATCTGTAGAATCTAGTACGTCTCCTACATTAATTCTTATAGAAGAATCGCTTTGATCAAAGTGTGGCACTACGAATGCTGCAGTTAACGAACCACTAGACGTCAAATCTAGTACTTGTTTTGAAACTGTTGCATGAATTGTTGCTGATGATAAAACTATAGTAGCGTTAGTTCCTGTAGCTAGAGTACTTAAATCTACAGTTCCGCCAAAGTTTTCAATATCTGACATCCCTAGTACATCCATCGCATCAACCATTGCTTCAATTTCGTCTTTAATAACATACTCTGTTTCAAATCCAACTGGACCAACTGTAATTCTTATCGGAGTTAAATCGTCTTTAAAGTATGGAAGATCAATCGTACCATCAGTATCTAAAGTAATTAATTGATCAGATATTGTAGCTTGAATTGTTGCGCTAGCTAACATCTTAGTGATGTTTCCAGGTTCTGATGTAATAGATGCGATGTCAATATTACCATCAAAACTATTAATATCAGTGATGTTTAAAACTTCTAATGCATCTAGTATATTTGTTATTTCTGCTTTATCAATATAAGTAGTTTCTTCTAATTCAGCAGGATCTCCTACTGTTATTCTTATGTCATTACCTAATTCGTCTTGATATGGAACCATTATTACATCTGTTCCTAAATCAAATACTTGTTTTGATATAGTCGCATGTAATATCGCTGATTCTAATAGTGTTCCTGAATTAGTTATAATCAAGTTTAAATCAAGTGTATCTACTGTTTCAAAATCTGTAATATTAAGAGTTAAGAATGCTTGTAATATATCATCAAGCTCGCCTTCACTTAAATATTCAACTCCATCAATAGATGATCTTATCACTCGTAAATCATCACCAAAGTAAGGAACTGAAAGAGGACTATTTGGCCCAACCGTTTGTTCCAATAACATTGTAGATAATGTAGCATGTACGATTTTAGATCCGAATAATTTAGCTGATTTTGCAGGATCTAAAATTGTTACATCTGAATCTAATCCTAAGTTTTGGATTATTGTTGCATCAAATTCCATGTTTTCAATATCTGTGAATCCTAAAACTGATACTGCTTGGAACATGCTTTTTATTTCTTCTTTGGAAACTACATCTTGTGGCACTGAAGAAACATATATTGTATCGAGTGCACTATTAGGTATTGTTAAGATATCAACACCATTATCAATGATTAATTGTCCTAGTGTAGCTCCTAAAATATCTGAAGATGTTAGAATGTCGATTGATGTATCTGTAAGGCTAAATGCTTTTGCCATGTCAAATCCAGTTTCCTCGCAAACTGTATCTCCTTCATCACAAGCAAGGTCATTTACTAACACCTTTGCAGAGGAAGCAATGTTCTTTAATTCGTCACTTGAAATATAGTTATTTACATCCAATACTGAATCAGGAATAACTAGAGGAGTATCCCCTAAATCCATACTCATGATAAAATCTGAAATTGAGGCAACCAATAATTCACTATAGAATATTGCATTTATTGCATCGTCATCAAATTCTGATATAACTGTGAAGTCGATATTATTAAAATCAAAACCACCTGCAACACTTGCTATTGCATTTACTGCAGTTAAGATGTTTCTTAATTCTCCAGGTGTTTCAAGTACGTCTCCGTTATATACGTCAAACCATACAACTCCATCAGGTACTACTATTATATCTAAGCCTTCGATTCCAGCTTCTCCTGAGAAGATATTTTTAAGAGCATGACTCACTATTTGTGATTGAAGTAATACTGTAAAATCTAATTCTGATAATGCATTTATAAGTATTCCAGTATCATTTGATTGTAAATCAGCCATTGTAATGTTTGTATCTAGTACTGCTTTAGCAACTTGTCCGAATGCGCTAAACTCATCTTCCCATACTAAGTCTGTAGGTACTGTTATTATTGCACTAATATCAGAACCTGCTTGCTCTAATAATGGTTCTATTGCAACAAATGCACCTAGAGTTGCTAAGTCTGACTCTCCTAAAGAATCAAAGATACTTGCAACATCATCACCGTTAAGTGTTACAGTTTCTAAGTCAGTTGCATCATCTAACAATCCTGCTGTATTAACAAGGTCAAACCCAATTGCAGCAATTGTTCCTAAAGTTTGAATTTCTTCCTTCCAATTTATAGCGTAAAGTTCATCTATTGGAACTTCAACTGGTGTATCAAAGTATTCACTACCAATTTCAATAACAACTGGTATTGCTAATGTAACAAGATTACTCTCAGCGATATTTGTAAATATTGTTTCCACTTCATCTGAAGTAATATCACTTAAGTCATCAGTAACCATATATTGTGAATTCATTAAAGCAGAACCTGCATTAGCTACAACATTGAATTCTTCTCTTAATGAAACATTTGTATCTTGGAATTTAAATGACAATACAGAATCAAACAAATACAAATGAAGAGGTATTTTACCTGTATAATCTGGGTTATCTACTTTAACTACTGAAACTGTTTTAACATAGATATTACTATTAAATGCAGCTAACATACTTCTTGATTCAGTAATAGTTGAATCAAGATCACTTGGTAGTTCTACAGCTGTAAATGTAGTTGTATCTTCGGGAATAACACTCAATGCGCTATCTACAAAACTAAGCATTCCACCAAATATAATTACTGCAGCAAAGGCATTAACAAACCCTTTTCCTGCACCAGCAAGTGCTCCAAGCCATTTTTTCTTTGCCTTTTTCTCAGCTTTTCGCAATGCTTTTTGTTCTTCTTTTTTCATCGCAGCTAATCTTATTTTTTTCTGCTTTTTAGTTAAAACTTCAACTTCCTCAGCTACTGCAACTGCAGTTTTACCTTTGTTTTTCTTCTTAGCTCTTTTTGCTAGTTGCTTTGGAGTCTTTGGAGTGAAGAAAATAATTCTTATCATCCAAGCTAGTATGTTATAGAATAATTTACCAATAGTAAAATAAAGTATTGTATAAACTATTTTTACAACAAGCTGAGCTAACCCTGTAACAAAGTCAACTACTATAACATTCGTTAGTGACGAACTTATTTGATCACCAAACTGTGAATTTAACATTGTAAAAACCGCATCACCCATTGTAGAGGCGGTGCTAAGTTCTGGTACATATGGTACAGCAAAGTCTATTAGGAATGGGATTGGTAAATCCCATAACACATTAATTACTAAGTCTATTGTTGTAAAGAAAATTACATAAAATAGAACCAAAGCAACCAATCCAAACATTGTTTTTCTAAATCCTCTAAAATATCCGACAATAAATCCTATTCCTATTACTGCCAGGAACACAAGATTAAAGTATAAATTATAGTCTAAATTTTGGGGCATAACTTTTCACAGCCTTTCAGATCATCAATAAAATTGACATTTCTTTTAATATGTATCTATAGATACAAAAATACTTCCACTATTAATTATACCAAATTTTACTATATTATCTAAACACTAATTCAAATCTTTATAAATAAAATTGCCTATTTGTAATTAATTATAAATCTAATTAACTAGTATACCTTTATCAAACTGCGATATAACTGCACAAGATCAGACACTTGATCGATATAAATTTATTCCCTGTTCCAAATGAAAAACACTAGCAAATTTGCTAGTGTTTTATTTTAATAGAAAGAATTTTTGGACACCGTTACGGTATTCTTGCTTATATTCTCCTTCAATTAATGGATAAATATAATCATAAAATTCTTGAGTCATTTTGTTGTTTTCCTTATCAATCATTGATAATGGAATTACTTGTTCTTTATTTGCTACTTTGTAAACATCAACTGGTAAGTATTTTATTTTGTATTTTGGACCATCTTCTCGTATAAGTCCAACCATTTTTGCATGTTCACCAGATAATGCAAATTCAACTGCTTTTTTTCCAGTAGTAATTGCCTCATTAACATCAGTTTCACTTCTAATCATTGACGCACTTCTTTGTACAGTACTTAATTCGATAGCTCTAAAAGAAATCCCTAATTTAGCTTTAATCAATTCACCTAAGTACATTGCAACTCCACCTAATTGTTTATGCCCAAAAGCATCTACTGTTGAGTTCATTGCTCCTATAAAATTACCGTCTTTATCTTTAATACCTTCACTAACAGCTATCAAACAATTATGAGTGCTACTATATATTTCTTCAACCTTGTTCAAAAAGTCTGGAATATCAAAAACATTTTCTGGAATGTATACTAATTCTGGTCCTATTCCCTCGTTAGTAGCTACATGAGCTGCAGCTGTTAACCACCCTGCATGTCGACCCATAATTTCAACTATAGTCACTTTTCCAGAAGGATAAACATTACTATCTAATTTAACTTGCATCAATGTGTTTATTATAAATTTTGCTGCACTACCAAACCCTGGTGTATGATCAGTTAATGGTAAATCATTATCAACTGTTTTTGGTAATCCAATAACATACATTTCATAATCAACTGTTTTTAAAAATTCACTAATTTTAACACAGGTATCCATCGAATCATTTCCACCATTATAGATGAAGTATCTGACATTATTTTTTTTAAAAACCTCTAACATTTTTGTGAAGACTTTCGGATCTTCCAAATGGCTTTTAAGCTTGTATCTAACACTTCCAAGAGCTGATGCCGGTGTGTATTTAAGTAGTTCTATATCTGATTTTACATCTTTTACGTTTATAAAATTTTCTTCTAAAACACCGCTAATTCCATGTCTTAAAAGTAAGATGTTTTCTATTGTCTTGTTTTGGTTTAATGCTTCTTTGATTACTCCGTATGCGCTTGCGTTTATAACTGGACTTGGTCCACCACTTTGTCCATACATTAAGTTTCCTTTTATCATATAAATCACTCCGTTTCTTACCATATTGATTATAACATATTTAACTGTTTTTTAAAGAAAAAACAACCTTAAAATAAAGGTTGTTTTGTTAATTATTCGAATCCAATAACGCGGTAATCTAATATTTGGAAAGTAACAGTGTCACCAACTCCGTATTCAATAAATAATCTTAACTGATCATCACTAAATTTCGAGACGTTAACTAAATAATATGATCCATCAATTTCAAACCAGTACATCGTGTTTCCTTCTTGAACATAAGATAAAATATCTGTAATTTCACCAGTAATTGAATCAACACTTGAAGCAGTTGAACCAAGGTTAAGTAAATAACTATCATATGCTGCAGATTTTGTGTCTTTTATTGTATATGATTCTAAATCTTGAACTCCAATAAATACATTTCTTAATATCCTACCATCTTCACCTTTTATCAAGATAAAGTAAGTTGGTGTATTCTCAACATTTATTGGAATTGGGAAAGATGTTGTTATGTTATTTTGCGGTAATAATGTTAAAGCTTTATTCATCGCAGCTTCTTCTGTTGCTCCTGGGAAACTGAACAGTTTTGCTTCTTTGGTTTTTGTACTTGTATAAACAAATCCTATTGTAGATTCATCATTACCAGCACTTGTTAATCCTGTGAAGTAGAATAACTCTCCTTCATTCATTATTACTCTTGAACCATTAGAAGTTTGAAGAACACCTTTTTGGGCAAATACACTATTTAACCATCCGTCTTGTAATGATCCCCAGTAATCAATTTGATTAAAAACAATTCTAGCTGGATACACACTTTCAACCCATGATGGAACATTATCTGTGTCATATATATTAACTTCACCATCAAGTGCATTTACAACTGCAACTTTGACGATATCGTCACCACCATTAATAAATATTTGTGGTAATGAATAAGATAAAACATAATATGGTATACCAGATTCATCTATCTCAAAATAGGTAGATTCAAGCTGATATTTACTCATTCCGTTATAATATACATGTCTTGTTAAATCTTGGTTAAGATATGCACTAGGAGTATATATAAGTCCTTCTCCAGTATCTTCTCTTAAGTTCACTAATTGTGTATCTGAGGTAATTTTATTAATTAATATATAACCAGGAGTCCCAACTTTATTGTTGTTAATCCATTTGAAAATTCCTCTGTATTCTAGTGGAGCAACAAGGTATTGTTGTCCGTCATAAATTATATCTGAATACTCTCCTGCTTCAAATTCACTACCAATACCTGGGTATTCACCTAATTTTAATGAACCAAGTTTTTCCCCATATGCTTTATCAACAATTGGTAAAGTTGAAACATCTACTGTTTGAATATCTGTTAGGAAATCCTCTTCACTTAATTGGATTAAGTTCGAGTATTTTTCAGCGTGGAAATATGTTCTACCTCCAAGGGCAAAGAATAAAATTGCAAAGCCAAAGAAACTAACCAAAGAGACAACCATATACATTCTTTTTTTAGTCATGTCCCAGTCAAATATCTCATCTACAATATTTACACCTAGAACAATAAATAGTAATAGGTACATATAAATTCCTAAATATCTAAGATTCATTTTAATCAATATAAAATAATTAGCAAATATAAATGATAAAACCAGCAATACCAATAATACAATATAGTATGCTAATTTTTTAGATGATTTTTCCTCATCTTCATTACTATAATCAAACAACATTTTTTCTTTATAATATGCTTGAATTGCTCTCAATACAATAAACATAATAAATACGTATGATAACAAACCTAATACAAACATCAAATCACTCCTCTACTTTATAAGTACTTAATCATTATAACATATATACAATAAAATCAATTATCATTTGGCTTTATATATCTTTGTGGTAAAACAAAAAAAACACCAGTTAGGATTATCCTAATTGGTGTTTTTGAGTGTGAATTTTTATTTAACTTTTAATTATTTTCGAATGGACCAAAATCAATAGAATCGAAATCTTCGTGATCTTTTGATTTGTAACCTGTAGCGAAAATAGTGTCATAAGTTAATTGTGGGTTTGAAGCTAATAATGTATCGATTGGTGAATAAGCAGTTTTTGCTCCATCAATCTCTTTTCCACCAGTTAAACCAGTTAAACCATCTACACCATCAACAACGTTTTTAGCGATTGCAACTGAATCTTTAACTAATTTAGAAACATCTTTGAATACTGTCATAGTTTGAGTACCTTTACCAGTAACAACATCTCCCATTAAACTAGCTAATGTAACATTTGAAGCATCTTGACCTGTAGTAAAGTATTTAGCATAAGGAACTTCTAATTTAGCGAATTCTTGACGAATTGCAGCTGAAGTATCATCATTTGGAGCTAATACAAATACTTTGTCAGATGTTTTAGTCATTGCAGCAACTACACCAGCAGCTTTGATCCCAGCAGTTTCAGGATTCCAGTCTGTATCGATAGGTTGCATAGCATTTTGTAAAGCATCTTTTGCAGCATCATTGAAAGTAGTTTCAGTATATAATGCTAAAGCTTCAAATGGTGCTGGGTTTTGGTTTACGATATTAAAAATTGCTAAGTCTGGTTGTAACTCTTCGAATGCTCCACCAAAGAAATAAGTAGCATTTGGCCAGTCAGCAACACGTCCAGAGAAGATTGCTAAATCACATGGAGCCGCTTCAGTACATCCTTCAGCTTTCGCTTCAGTTACTAAGTGAGCACCCATTGCTTTACCAACATTCCAGCTATTGAAAGTTGTATAATAATCAGCATTATCTGTAGCAGATTTTGCCATACGGTCATGAGCGATTACGATTACGTCTTCATCATGAGCTGCTTGAACTGCAGATCCACCAGAACCTTGAGCAGTAACGATAATAACTTCTGCGCCTTTAGCTATTAAAGCCTCAACGTTTTGTTTCTCTTTTGATTCATCACCTTCAGAGAATAAGATTTCGTACTCATATCCTTCTCCAAGTGCATCTAATTCCGCTTTAAAGAAAGCACCATCTTGATTTGCCCATCTTTCTTCGGAAGCATCTGGTAATACAACACCAATTTTGATTGTTGTAACTTTGTCTTTTCCACCACAAGCTGCTAATGAAAGAGCGAATACTGCGATTAAAACTAAACTAATAATTTTTTTCATTTTGTTTCTCCTTTTTTTTTATTTTTAAGTGTCTATCCTCTTTAATAGCACTTTGTTGCCTTATTCAGTTATAAAATCTTCTTCTGTTGAAACTCTAATCATATCTCTTATCTTATTGTATGCACCTTGTGCGTTAGTATATTCATATTCGAAATTAATTAGATCTTTTCTATTTTCTTCTCTTGCTATTTTAAGTTCCTTTTTTGCGAGTTTAAACTTGTGTTTAGCCTCCAAATACTCAACCTTAAATTCTCTTTTAGCATAATGCATACCTACTAAATCGACAGGTCTTACATTTCTTGTATAAATATCAAATACAACTGCTAATAACAGCACTGACCCTAAGATGATTGGTTCAATGTTGGCATCGATACCAGCAAGTGCCATTCCGTTTTTAAGTGACATAATTACAATGGCACCGACAACAGCATTAACTACCTTACCTACTCCACCACTTGCACTTGTCCCACCAATAAATGCTGCAGCAATAGCATATAGTTCCCAGAAAGGACCATGTTTTGGAGATGTGTTTCCTAATCTAGATGCATACATAACACCAGAAATCATTGCTAATACACCCATTGATATAAATACAATAATTAATATTCTTTCAACACTAATACCTGATAACTCAGCAGCATCTGGATTTCCTCCAACTGCATAAATTCTTCTACCAAGTGTAGTTTGTGTAGTTAAGAATTGATAAATACCTACAACCGCTATAGTTATTAATAACAAGTATGAAATACCTTTATTTGCACTAAATGCATAAGTTAAGTATCCAATTACTGAAGCTAATAATATTAATTTTGTGATAAATAGTTCAATCTTCTCAGTTGGAATTCCAAGTTTAACACTTTTCTTTCTACCTAAGAATCCTTTAACTATAGTGAATAAAACCAATGCTGATCCAATTATAATTGTTATTAAATCATAATCTCCAACTTCGTAAGTCGGTAAATACCCTGTTCCTACTTTGATAAAGAAATCATTTGTAGTAGAAATAGTTCTATTATTTGTTTTAAACATTAATAATCCTTTGAAGATAAACATACCAGCTAATGTAACAACAAATGCAGGTACTTTTACTTTTGCAATGAAGAATCCTTTAACGATTCCTACAAATACAGTTATAGCTAATGCACCAAGAATAGCCCATAATACTATAAAGTTTTGAGGTAACATGTCATATATCGGTCCACCGTTTTCTACTGCAACAACAACATATGCTCCTAAGAATGCTCCAATGTACCCTACTGATAAATCTATTTGTCTTGTAACAATAACAAGCGTCATACCCACAGCCAATACGGCTACATACGCTGTTTGGTTCAGTAAGTTTGTAAAGTTAAATGGGCCTAAGAATATCCAACTTGTCATAAATCCAAATACTATAAATATAACAATTAATGCTATAAACATACCGTAATCACGAATATTTGTTCTAAACATTGAAACTAATGTTAATAAATACTTATAAACAGCCCAAGGAATTGCTTTAATAAAACTCCATATTTTTTCAATCATATAATCTCCTCCTAAACAGTTGCACTTTCCATAATTTTTTCAGGCGTTGCATCCTCAATATCAAATTCTGCAGTTTGAACGCCTTCAGCAATAACATAAACTCTGTCACACATACCTAAAATTTCTGGTAATTCTGAAGAAATTATCATTATACTCATACCTCTTGCAACTAAATCATTAATAATTGTGTATATTTCGTATTTTGCTCCAACATCAATACCACGTGTTGGCTCATCTAATATAAGTATCTTAGGTTCAACAAACAGCCATTTACTTACTTGAACTTTTTGTTGATTACCACCACTTAAATTTTTAACTTGTTGTAATATGGAAGGAGTTCTAATATCAATATCCTTAACATATTTTTCTGCAATAATGTTTTGTGAGAAGAAATTAATTATTCCCATCTTAGATATTTTCTCTAATGCCGAAATAGTAATATTTTGACTTATTGTCTCTCCTAAGATAAGACCATCTTTTTTACGATCTTCTGAAACATATGCAATTCCACTTTTTATAGCTTTGGCTGGTGATGATAAGTTCATTGCTTTTCCAAATACTATTGTACTACCTGAAATCTTATATTTTTTTGAATTCCCAAAAATACTATGGGCTAATTCTGTTCTTCCAGCTCCCATTAATCCAGCAATACCAACAACTTCACCTCTGTGAACTTTGATATTAGAGTTACTTACGATATATCTGTTAATAGTAGAATCAAACGCATTGAAATTAACTGTTTCCAATACAACTTCTCCACCTTGATATTTTGGTCTTTTAGGGAAGATATCATCTATCTCTCTACCAACCATATTTTTAATTATCTCTTGTTCATTAATATTTTCTTTTTCCATTCGGATAATTGCTTTACCATCTCTTAATACTGTTAAAGAATCAGCAATCGCTTCAACTTCTTTTAGCTTATGAGAGATCATAATAGATGTAATTCCTTGTTTCTTTAACTCTACTAGTAAATTCAGTAAGTTATCACTATCATCTTCATTTAATGCTGCTGTTGGTTCATCTAGGATTAACAGTTTAACGTTTTGACTTAATGCTTTGGCTATTTCAACTAATTGTTGTTTACCAACACCTAGTGATCCAACTAAACTATAAATATCAACATCTAGTCCAACCATATCTAAATATTTTTTTGCTTGTTTTTTTGTTTCTTCCCAATTCATTAAAGATGCTTTGTTGTGAATTTCATGACCAACAAAGACATTTTCGTAAACCGTTAAATTTGGAAATAATGCTAATTCTTGATTTATTATTACGATACCATCTGATACTGAATCTTTAATACCGTGGAAGCGTTTGATTTTACCATCAAAAATAATATCCCCATCATAGTTTCCTGCAGGGTAAATACCTGATAGTACTTTCATTAATGTTGATTTTCCAGCTCCATTTTCTCCTACGATAAAATGAATCTCTCCACGTTCAACATAAATGTTTACCTCATCCAGTGCTTTTACACCTGGAAATGATTTTGTAATTTGCTTCATTCTTAAGATATTGTTATCCAAGTTACCACCTCTTTATAGTCAATGATTCTCCATTTTACATTTTAATAGCCCATTACAGTTGTATATATATAAATATAAATATATATATGTGTAAAGGCTCACTTATATTTGTGAATAGTTTACCACTTTTACTAAGTTTTGTAAAGGCTCACATGCACAAATAATCCTCGCTCGTTTTACACGGATTATTTGTGCTGTTAGCGCTTTAAATCAAAGAAAATAGGGAATTTATATTAGGATAAATTTTTATGAAATTATTATATTTATCGTTATATAGTTTTACTTTAGTTGTATCAGGTGTATAGAATTTGTTCAGTTGAACGATATCTTTACATGCTTCTTCTGTATTTTTATATAGTCCAGTTCCAACCATTGCTAGGATTGCTGCTCCTAGAGCTGGTCCTTCTTCTATCTTTATTGTTACAACATTTACGTTTAAAATATTCGATATCATTTGAGCCCAAATCTTACTTTTTGCTCCACCACCAGTAATTCTAATAGTGTCGATTTTTACTCCAAGATTCTTAATTAATTCATATGTATCTCTTAGTGCAAATGTTACACCTTCAATGACTGCTCTATTCATATGTTCTTTTCGATGGTGTAGCCCAAGTCCAAAGAACACACCTTTTGCATCAGGATCATTAATAGGTGATCTTTCTCCTGTTAAGTAAGGTAAGAAATATAAACTATCATTTATTTTAGTATCATCTAATTTATTAAAAAAATCGTCATAGTTTTTATCTTCAAATATTTGTTCTGCCCACCATTTTAATGAACCTGCAGCATTGAGCATTACACCCATTATATGGAATTTACCATTGCTGTGAGCATATGATTGTAGGTAGCTTTTTCTATCTACATTAAACTTTTCTGATGATACAAAAACTACACCACTTGTTCCAAGACTAATACTGCATTCACCATCACCAACAACGCCGACACCTACAGCTCCAACTGCTTGGTCGCCACCACCAATAATGATTTTAATATCTTTAGATATATTTAAGTCATGTTTTAGTGAGTCTTTCAAATTACCTATGACTTCATAGCTTTCAAATACCTGTGGTAATTGCTCTTCTGTAATTCCAAGGATTTGAAGCATTTCTTTAGAGTATTTTTTGTTTTTTACATCAAAATATAATGTACCTGAAGTATCTGACATATCACTAGCAAAAACTCCGGATAACATATATGCTAAGTAGTCTTTTGGTAACATTATTTTTGATATTTGTTTAAAGATTTCTGGTTCATTATTTTTAACCCAAAGAATTTTTGGTGCTGTCAGACCAGTCAAAGCAATATTTCCTGTGTATTCTAATAGTTTTTCGATACCAATTTCATTATTTAAATACTCAACTTCTTTTACAGTTCTTTGGTCATTCCAAAGTAATGCGTTTCGAAGTATCTTATCATTCTTATCAAGGATGACAAGACCGTGCATTTGACCTGAAAAACTTATACCTTCAATATTGTCTTCAAATCCAACAACTAATTCTTTTAGAGCAGCGATTGTCTGTACATACCATGCATTTGGATCTTGCTCAGTCCACGATGGTTTAGGAATTATAATATCATATCCTTTTGATACAGTTTTTTGGACATTACCGTTTTTATCAACTAAAATCAGTTTTACTCCAGATGTACCTAAGTCAATTCCAATATACATAATTTCACTCCTAACCAATAATGTATTGATTTAATATTGCTTCTAATAATTCTTGTTTGCCTGGTTCGTTTTTGTCTAATTCTTTTTTATTTAATACGTATGATTCTAATTCTTTGAATCCAACTTCTCCATTTACTATTTGTTTACCAATACCCTCATTATATGAACGGTATCTTTCTTTAAGATTAGTTTCAAAAACTCCATCTTCAAGTAATTTGGCAGCAATTCTTAATCCTGCTGCATAGGCATCCATTCCTACGATATGAGCAATTACTAGATCTTCTTCAGTAAATGATGGTCTTCTAACTTTAGCATCAAAGTTAAGTCCACCTGTAGTTAATCCACCAGCTCTTAAAATTTCATACATAGTTAAAACTGTATCATATATATTAGTAGGGAATTGATCTGTATCCCATCCTAATAATAAATCTCCTTGGTTTGCATCTACACTACCAAGCATATCATTATCAGCAGCTATTCTTAGCTCATGATTCATAGTATGCATTGCAAGTGTAGCGTGGTTTGTTTCGATATTTAGTTTGAAATGTTTATCAAGATTATATTTTCTCAAGAATGAGATAACTGTTGCTGAGTCAAAGTCATATTGATGTTTTGTTGGTTCTTTTGGTTTTGGTTCAATATAAAATTGTCCTTTAAATCCAATTTCTTTAGCATAATCTACAGCCATTTTTAATAATCTAGCAAAATTATCTTGTTCTAGAGCCATATCTGTATTAAGTAAAGTCTCGTAACCTTCTCTACCACCCCAGAAAGTGTATCCCGCTCCGTTTAATCTATTCGTTATTTCCATAGCTTTTTTTATTTGAGCTGCTGCAAAGGCAAATACATCTGCATTAGGGCTAGTTGAAGCTCCATTAACGTATCTTTTGTTGCTAAATGCATTAGCAGTTCCCCATAATAATTTAATTCCTGTTCTTTTCATTTCAGCTTCTATAACATCTACTATTTCATCAAGAATTCTATTGCTCTCTTCCAAAGTTTCACCTTCAGGAGCGATATCTCTATCATGGAAACAGAAATACTCTAATCCTAGTTTTTCCATTAATTCAAAAGCAACTTTAACTCTTGCTTTAGCTTGTTCTATTTTATCTGTATTTTCAACGTCCCATGGTCTTACCATAGAACCTTCTCCAAATGGATCAGAACCCATACCAGTCATAGTATGCCAGTATGCCATTGAGAATTTTAAGTGGTCTTTCATTTTCTTTCCAAGGATAATCTCCTCTGGATTATAATACTTAAAAGCAAAAGGGTTAAAACTTTTAGATCCTTCGTAAGTAATTTTTTCTATGTCTTCATAATATTTCATAATTTATTCTCCTTTATTTTTTTCTATAATTAACAGTTTGCTAATCATATTTTTTTATTATATAATCAATTTGTAATGAAAGGATGATTAGATGAAAACATCAAATTCCCAATCAGTAAAAATTAATAATACTAATCTAGTTATTGAAAAACTTGTTGAACTTAGAGAAACTTCTCGTATTGATTTATCAAGAGAAACTACTCTTAATAAAGCAACGGTTTCTTCAATTATTCAAGAACTACTTGATAAGAATATAGTTGTCGAAACTGATCGTAAATTTAAAACTAGTGGACGTAGTGCCAAAGTCATAGTTTTAAATAAAAACGCTGGTAGAATATTAAGTATTGAGCTGCAAACTGAAGCTGTATATGGTGTAATTACGAACCTTTATGGTGAAGTACTGTTTGAGACAACCAATGAGGCAGATACTCCAGAATTTAGTTCTTATCTTAAAGTGCTTTTATATACAATAGATGAATTAAAGAATAATACTTATGATTCAACATATGGTGTGATTGGTATTGGGATTGGTGTTTATGGTATTTTATCCAAAAACAAAAAAATTAAGTATGCTCCATTTAGTTCATGGAAAGATATCGAACTAAAGAAAATCATTGAAGATTATACAGGTATAAAAACATATGTAGAAAATGAAGCAAATATTTCTGCACTTGGTGAAAATATTGTATATGTTAATCAGCAAAATATAGTTTCACTTAATATTGGTATTGGTGTTGGGATGGGTATCATAATCGATAAAAATCTATACACCGGAGAAGATGGATATGCAGGTGAAATAGGGCATACAATATTAGTCCCAAATGGTAAAGAATGTGTTTGTGGTAATAAGGGATGTCTTGAAAAGTATATATCTGATTCAGGCATCACTGATCGTTATAAAGAATTATCAAATGAAAGTATTTCTGTTAAAGAATTTGTTATCAGAGTAAAAATGAATGATATCAATGCCACAAAAGTATATAAAGAATTCATTAACAACATGGGAATAACTATAAATAATATCTCTTTAACAATTAACCCACAAACAATAGTAATTAATAGTTATATTGTAGAAAACATCCCTGAAAGTATATCTCTTATTAAGAATCAACTCAGATCAAAAATAATGAAGTTAGACGTCCTTACTGTTTCAAAATATAAATCAAAAAGAAACATTCTAGGACTAACTCACGAGCTTATTCAAGATTTCTTAGAAATTGATAATTACAAAATAAATCCATCAAAATAAGCTGAAAGTTACCGCTTTCAAACATAGTTTATCACTTAAATTAAGTTTTGTAAAGTATTTTTTAATTGTTTGATTTTTTTACATAAAGTGACTAAAAAAATAAAAAAAAACTAACAACTATATGTGTTAGTTTTTTTATTTAATTTCCACATTCTGTATCAACCAATTTTAAGATTTTTAACCCATGATCAAATACACTATCTAGGAATGACATGTTCTCTTTTACTGCTTTCAAACTGCCTGGTAAGTTTATTATTAAAGTTCTATTTCTGATACCTGCAACACCTCTAGATAAGTAAGCTTTTTTTGTGACTTTAAAGCTTTCATACCTTAACATTTCGCTGATCCCTGGTACGTCTCGAAGAATTACCTTTTTTGTCGCTTCTGGTGTATTATCTCTGGGACTAAATCCTGTTCCACCAGTTGTAATTATTAAGTCTACATATTCTTTGTCGGAATAGAACAATAGTTTATCTATTATCGATTGAGTATCATCGCTGATTATTATTTTATTTGTTTCAAATCCAATATTAATTAGAAATTGTTTTATATATTCACCGCTAGTATCTTCTCTTTCTCCTCTAAATCCTTTATCACTACATGTAATTACCTGAGCTTTAAACATTAGATCCACCATCCAAAATAATGATAGAATCTCCAATGTTTACAATTCCCTCTTTAAGTACTTTTGTGAATATGCCTTCTCTTGGCATAACACAATCTCCAACTGCTTGTTTTATTGCACACCCATGATGACACTCTTTACCAATTTGTGTCAGTTCTTGAATAGTTTCACCAATTTGAAGTTTTGTACCTACTTTTAAAGAATACAGATTTAATCCGTCGGTTGTAATATTTTCAGCAAAAGATCCCACCTTAAGATTAATCCCTTTTACTTTCATTTTTTCAAAACTACTCAAATCAAGAAGGCTTACTTGACGATGCCAATCTCCAGCATGTGCATCACCAACAATACCATGATCAATTTTAAATTCAGCAGAATCAACAGGTTTCTTAATTACACCCTTTTCAGTGCTAATATTTAAGGAAATTACTTTTCCAATTCTAGAGTTTTCTAAATGTTCCACTCTTTCCACCTGTCTTTTCTAATAGTATAGTATTACAAATTTCCATGTTTTTATCGATAGATTTACACATGTCATAAACGGTTAAAGCCGCTACAGTTACTGCTGTAAGAGCCTCCATCTCGACCCCTGTTTGCCCAGTGACCTTAACTGTAGCAGTAATATACAGCTCTGAAAGCTCATCAGATTTATCAAATTTTATGTCAATTCCAGTTAATAGTAATGGATGACACATAGGAATAATATCTGATGTTTTTTTTGCGCCCATGATTCCTGCTACTTGTGCAACTCCAAGAACGTCACCCTTTTTAATATCAAAAGAGTAAATTCTAGAAAGAGTATCGCTCTTCATTTTTATTGTAGTTTTTGCAACTGCAGTTCTTAAAGTAATCGATTTATTTGATACATCAATCATTACAGCATTTCCATCTTTGTTAATATGTGATATTCCCATAAATTTAACCTCCGATTCTATTCATAGAACGTCTACTTCTTGTACCATCTTTTTTATCGAGTTCATGTTCTTTTGGTTTTCTCAATATTGCATTTTTTATAGATTCTTCAATGTATTTATCATCATCTAACTCAACAGAATATTCATCATTAGAATGAAGGCAAGGTTTGATTTTACCATCTGCGGTCAATCGAAGTCTATTACATCCATCACAAAATTTATTAGATACTGGATTTATAAAACCAATCAATCCTTTTTTATCTTTTGAAGTATAGTACATTGTATTCCCTTTGCTGTGAGAAAATACCAAATCAGGTGTATTTGATAATACTTCTTTTGTACTCAAATAGTACCTCTTATAATCAAAATCTAATTGGCCAATTTCCATTAATTCTATAAATCTAATCATGATATCATGTTTGTCAGCCAATCTAATAAAATCATTTATCTTTGTATCATTGATTCCTTTTAATAAAACAGCATTCAACTTAAATGGAATAAGCTCTTCTTTAATTATTTCACTAATTAGACTGTCATAATCAAACACTTTATTGTATTTTGTTATGTTTTGATACTCTAGAGAGTCTAAAACATCTAAGCTTACATTTACTCGATCTATACCAGCTTTTTTCAGTTTCGCAACATTTCCAAGTAATAATACACCATTTGTTGACAATGTCAATTCGGAAATTCCAGAAATATTTCTAATTTTTTTAATCAAATCAAAGATGCCTGGTCTCACTAAAGGTTCTCCTCCTGTAAGTCTGAATTTTGTTATACCTTGAGTAACAGATACTTTAATAATCCTTAGTATTTCATCATCAGATAATTGATGAGTAACCTTTGGGTTATCTTTATCATTTGGCATACAATAAAAGCAATTCAAATTGCACTTATCAGTAACAGATATTCTCATGTAGTCAATTTCTCTATTGAATTTATCTTTCATTATATCACTCCATTCTTAGATGATTTCTTTTCCAATATTATCAAATAAATATCCACCTATTTTTGTAAGTTTTTCTTTGAATTTATCTGATTTTATCGCTCTAATAAATCTATGAAACATTGGACTATCAATGAAATTTTCATTAACGATAAAATCATAATTTTCCAACCCAAGTTCAATAAACTCGAGTCCAAACATATTCGCAACTGATTCGATTCCTAGTCCGACATCAAATCTTTCATCTTTAACACTTTCAGCAACTAGAACATGACTTGGAAGTTCATATAGATAACCATGTATATTTTTTGGTTCAACAAAATTATCTTTTAGCAATTTATCAAAAAGAATTCTTGTTCCGCTTCCTCTTTGTCTATTTACAAAATTTATATCAGATTTTTGCAAATCACTGATTTTTTTTATGTTTTTTGGATTACCTTTTTTCACATAAAACCCTTGTTTTCTTGATACACCCTTAATTAGTTTAAATGATTTATCTAGGTATTTTTCGATCAAATATGTGTTATATTCCCCAGTATTTGAAAGCATATGAACTGGTGCAATATTACACTGACCACATTTAATAGCATTTACTCCACCATAGCTTCCAACATGAGAACTAGATACATTAATATCTTCTTCAATTAGGATACTTTCGAGTACATCAAACATAATGTCATGTGATCCAATAATTGTTAAGTTATTTCTTATTTCTGCAATGTTTTTAATGAGTCTTACATCTACTATTGAGCCTGCTTCATAACCTTCACAATTTTTATCAATTTTTAGTATACCATCAGCTCTTATAAGACTCATAGTAACTCCGGCTTTTCTATCTAAAGGAACTGCGACAAGTTGATTGTTAACAAATCCTAATCTAACTCTTACAAACTCATGATTCTTTAGTGAAGAATATACCTTCTTAACTATTTTTGCTTTCATTACAACTGATTCAGTCTTTTTAATCCCTGTTAAAAGTTCTATCAAAGGCTTTACAACCTCTTCAAAAGCGATATATGTAGAAACTGGATAACCCGGCATACCTATCAAAGGTGTATTGTTTATACTCCCAATAATAGTTGGTTTACCTGGTTTAATATTTATCCCATGGCAATACACTTTACCATTTTGTTCGATAATTGCCTTAGCAAAGTCTTTTGTACCTGCACTACTCCCAGCACCAATTAGTATTAGATCATAATTTACTGTTTTTGAAATGATATAATTCTTTAATGATTCATAATTATCTTTTTGAACTGGTGAAATATCCGCATTAATTCCAAGTTCTAATAGTCTGTTTTGCTTATAATATGAATTGGAATCTATAATTTTTCCTTTTTCAATTTTATCAGTATTTACTATTTCATCTCCGGTTGGTATTATTAATACTCTTGGTAGTTTAACAGTATCTACTTTATTTATTTGAGCACTTAAAAGACCAGAAATATCAATTGGTTTTATCCTATGATACTTTGGTAAAACCAGTTCTCCTAGAACAATATCTTCTCCAATTGGTCTAACATTTTCAAAACTAGATACACTTTTTATAATAGTAATACTACCATCATTATTCTCTTCAATATCTTCAATCATAATTACTGCGTCATATTTACCTGGCAATATATTCCCTGTATTAATTACCTCAAATTCATTATTTTTAATTGTTATTGGGTTGCTTTCTGTTGCTTCTAATGTGATTGATGCTAAAACTGCAACTCCATCCATAGCACTTGCATTATAACTTGGAGATGAGGCATTCGCATAAATTGAAGAAGATGTGATTTTGCCAAGAGATTCTTTTGTATTAATTTGAATAGATTCTCTTTTAAAATTTGTTTCCTTCAATAATTTTTCAAGTATATTGGGTATGTCCTTTAAATCTGCAGAATCTAAATATACATTCCTTTTCATCTAATCACCAAACCTATAAACTTTTACTTTCTCACCTTTTATTATACCCTCAACATTATCGTTAATAATGATATAACCATATGCATTACTTAAAGCTTTTATCATACCTGATTTCGCAAATAAAGGAGTAACAATTACTTCTTCACCATATGTAACTGATACTATTTGATAGAGCTTACGACCTGATTTGGAATGTACTTTAGAGTCTAAAATACCTTCGATAAACGGCTTAACAGAAACATCTTTTAGATTATATATGGTATTGTAAATAGTATCAAACATTTCATTAAGTACAACATATGCACTGGTTGGCTGTCCAGGTAGTCCAAAAAACAGTTTATTATTGTATTTTGATATAACTGTCGGCTTTCCTGGTTTAATATTAACTCCATGAACTAGAGTGATTGCTTTTAATTTTTCCATCACTCTTGCGGTATAATCTTTTTCACCAACGCTGCTACCACCAGATGAAATTACTAGATCGTTGTTTTCAAATCCTTTTTTAACAGTATCATAATATAAATCAAAATCATCATTTATAACTATTGTTTTAGTAACATCAATTCCATACCTATCCAAGTATCCTGAAATTGTATATGTATTAATATCTCTTATTTGTCCTAAAGATATTATTTCATTATCTGTAATTTCGTCTCCTGTAGAAATAATTAGTGCTTTTAATTTTTGATAAACTTTAACTTTTTTAATTCCAAGTGATTTTAAAACACCAATATGTCTATTGTTTAATTTAGTATTTTTAACAAGAACTGTTTCTAAGGCTTTGATATCTGTTCCTTTTTGAAAAATGTTTTCCCATCTACTTGTAGATTTATTGATTAGAATATCTGAACCCAGTGACTCAGTATCTTCAATCATTACCATCGTAGTAGTTCCTTTAGGGATGTGTCCTCCTGTAGGTACATAAACTGTTGTTGTTTCATCTAGTTCAAAAGTGCATTCCTTCCCCATTTCACTACTTCCTAATAGTTTTAGAGGTACTGGAGATGAAGAACTAGCATGTTTAACTACACTATCTAAAGCAGCATATCCATCGACTGTAGATCTATCAAACATAGGAAGATTCTCTGTTGAAACTATATCCTCAGAAATAACATATCCTTTTGCGATTGATGCGTCAATCTCTATAACTTCTAAAGAGTAATCATTAAAATTGTTTTTGATTATTCGCTTTGTTTCATCAATTGTTTTTACGGTAAACATGATTACCTCCTAATTTTATTTTATCGTCAAATAACTCAGTTATAAATTGTTTATTGTGACTAACAATTATGAATGTTATTTCATTTTTCAGTCTTCTTATTAAATTGATTAGTTCATCTATTGATTCAATATCAAGGTGTGTTGTTGGTTCATCTAATAATACATATTTAGGTTTAAAGATTATAGACCTAATAATTGATACTTTCATTTTTTCACCAGATGATAAATTCTTACCATTTTCTTCTAGTAATGGAGTTAGCTCTAACATGTCGGAATACTTGTTTATTTCATCCAAATAATCCTCCACATTTAGTTTTCTAATTCTTAGTGGATACATTATATTTTCAAGCACAGTCCTATCAAAGATAACTGGTTCTTGACTATTATATGTTATGTCTCCATCTAGTCTAATGCTTCCTGTGAATGGTATCAAACCTGACATAGCTCTTAATAGAGTTGTTTTACCTGAGCCATTCTTACCTTCTATTACAGTTACTCGGTTATCTTTTATTATGATATTATCAAAAGACATTTTGATTGTTTTATAATCAATCTCTACCTTCTTAATTTCAATCATAAATATCACCTCTAAACTTTGATGCTAGAGTATGAATTAAAAACGCAATAACTAACAGCACAATTCCCATTGCTATAGATGCTGAAAAATTACCCATCGAATTTGTTAAAGCTATAGATGTTGTCATAACTCTTGTGTCACCTTTTATGTTACCACCAACAAGCATAACTGCTCCAACCTCACTGATTGCTCTTGAGAACCCTAATACTATACTCATAAATACAAATGGTTTAATTTCTTTAATAACTAGTTTGATCTTATCAAGCTTATTGGCACCAAGAGTTGTCGCAGTCTCTAAAACTTTCTTTTGTGTCTTCTCAGAGGAAATTATGATATTACCTGTGATAATTGGTATAACCAATAAAGTTTGCGCTATAAACATTGCTGTTTTAGTAAAAACTAAGTTTAATGAATCAAGTGGGCCTATTAGGAACAACAATACAATTAAGCCTAATACTACAGGTGGTATTCCCATAAGGGTAAAAGTAAGTCTTTTTACAAGATTTTTTAATTTAAAATCAGATATACTAATTAAAACTCCAAAGAATATGGAAAAAACTGCCGCTGTAAGAGTGGCAGAGATCGAAAGTATTAATGATAATAAGATTATATTATAAACCCCACTATCAAATGATATTAGTAATTCAAATGCTTCAACAATTCCGTCTAGTATCAAAACTATTCCTCCTTATATGAGTAAAATAGTTGCTCATCATATTTTTTGTATGAATCAATAAGATTTTGTGTTTCCTCTTTTGTAATCCACTCATAAAATAAATCAGCGTTTTTTGTATCTCTATTGTGAAGATTATCATTAATTTTTATAGCTCCATAAAGGTTGATTAATTCATCAGTGTTTTCATATGCGATTACTAAGTCAATATCATCAATCATTGATAGATACGTTCCTCGATCAGTGAAGGTATAGTACTGTTGGATATTAGCCATTGAAATTGTTGAACCCATACCTTGACCAGTTTCATTGTACCAGTCTCCAAATGTACTAATATCATATCCAAATTCTAGCCATAATTCTGTTTCTCTTGAGTGAGTTCCTGAGAGATCTCCGCGAGAGTAAAAATCATTTCCACTCGCTAAGAAAGCTAATACATTTTCAATTGGTGAAACTTCTATTTTTTCAGGACCAATAAATATAAAATCATTATACATAATTGTTTTTCTTTCAGTCCCATATCCATCTTCGATAAATTTAAGTTCTCTTACAAGATCGTGAACAAGGAGAATATCTGCTTCTCCTTCTTTACCTAATTCAAGAGCTGCTCCTGTTCCCAAAGCAACAACTTTAACTTTACAGTTACATTCTTTCTCAAATTCAGGCAAAATATATGCCAAAAGCCCACTATTGTCTAATGAAGTCGTTGTTACAACTAATAAAGTCTCCTCTTTTTTGCAAGATGAAAATGTAATTACTAATACAATCATCAGTACAAATGACAGAAACTTTTTCATAAAAATACCCCCTTTATATGAATGCACGTCTAAAAGGAGGTAAAATATTCATCCTTTCCAAACGTGGGAGGCATAAAAATTTCTCTTTATACCCATCGGTTTTATTACCATAGTTTATCACTTTAGGTTTTAAAACTCGGATTTTTTTATCTTATATTAATTATATCACTTTATTTAAGTTTATTTTTTTGTTTTTTTATCATTCTTTGTAAAAGTAATTATGTAAAAATATTGGGTTCTAAAAAACTAACACCATATTCTAATTTTTATACCTCATGAATTTTAGAATACATTTAAGTAATAATCTGATTTTTTTTCAAATTATTATAAATTTCATTTATTTCATAAATCTTCACTATCAAATCATCTATATACTAGTATAACATCAATACTACTAAAAAAGGCAGATATAATCTGCCTTTAAATTATTCAACTCTTAATGCTTCTACAGGATTCTTTTTAGCTGCAATTCTAGATGGAATATAACCACCAATGAATGTTAATAATGTACTAAGTCCAACTAACCCTAATAGGTGTAGCATATTTACTTTAGCCACAGATGATAACGTTTCATCAAAATTACCAGCAATTAAATTTATTGGGAATGTTAGTAGATATGTAATAGTAACTCCTAATAAACCTGCAAATGCACCAATAATTACACTCTCAGCATTAAATACTCTGCTTATATCTTTTTTACGACCACCAAGTGATCTTATGATTCCTATTTCTTTAGTTCTTTCTAATACAGAAATATATATAATTATACCAATCATTACACTAGAAACAACAAGTGATATAGAAGCAAATGAAGATAAGACTACAGATATAGAAGATATTAATGTTCCTAACGTATCTCCAATTGCCTCAGCCAAATCTACTTCAATAATTTGGTCTTCTTCAATCTTCCCAACATTATAATCAGCAATATATTCTTTTATAGTCTCTTTGTTCTCAACACTATCAGAATATATTTGAATTAAATAGGGATTAGTATCGTTACAACCTAAGTAAGAAAGTACCCCTAATTTTTGTTCTTCATTTAAAACAACCGGTGAAAGAACTGAATCCTCGCTAATCATTTGTTCTGAACATACATCTGAAGCCATATTTCTATTTAATAAATCAGCTTCCAAAGCATACAAGTGCTTAATTCCACCTACAGAACCTAGATTTACTGATTCATCTATAAGTTTTACAATTCCTACAATTGTTAGTTCAACACCATTTTGTTTAATAATGTCCAAGTTATCAAAATTCGGAACATAATAATCTCCTTGTTCAACATAATAATCGTCATTTAATCCAATATATAGTTTTTTACCAACTATTTGATCATATGTCAACTTATCAACATCATCAAACCCTAAAGCTTGAGCAGTACTTAAGTTAATTACATTAGACCCATCTACAGTAAGTACAACTTCATAAATGTTTGTTGGTAATTTACCATCAACAATATCATAGTACTCAACCAAGTCTTCTTCAGGTGTAATAAAGCTAGAGAATCCAAGTTCTTGATTATCAACAATCTCTGTTACTCCATTGTGTAACGTTAGAATTGTTGGAGAATATCCAAATGTGTAATGTGTTGTTGTATATATTTTATCATTCATATTATCAAGATAAGTCATAAAATCTTCAGTTATAAGATTTTTATGAACATTTGACGATGGATCATAAACAACAATTTCATTATCATTAGCTACTGTTTCATCATCTCTATTAACTTGCATTTGACCAAAACCAATATTCATTTCTTCTCGCCCAATCATAATTGGTAATCCAACTAATTGATCGGATTCTAGTTTTTCTATTTGGTCACTAAATCCGTTGCTTATTGATAGCACAAGGCCAACACCAATTATACCAATACTTGATGCTAGTGCTGTAATTGTGGTTCTAAATTTTTTAGTTTTTAAATTGTTAAAAGATAGTTTAAGTGCTGTAAAGAAACTCATAGATGTTTTTACAGGTACATACCCTTTAGAATCAATATCTTCCCCACTTGGAGCATCTTTATCTTCAATAACTTCACCATCTAATAGCTGAATAGTTCTGCTAGCGTAGGCTTTTGCATACTTTGGAGCATGTGTAACCATAATAACTAATTTTTCTTGTGATATTTCTTTTATTAAAGATAATATCTCATGTGCTGTTTTACTGTCTAATGCACCAGTAGGTTCATCAGCTAAGATTATATCTGGATCATTTACCAATGCTCTTGCAATAGCAACTCTTTGTTTTTCTCCACCAGAAAGTTTTGTTGGTTTCTTTTCTATTTGATCGTGAAGACCAACTCTTGATAATACCTCAATTGCTCTTTCTCTTCTTTCAGTTTTTCCAACTCCACTTAAAGTCATACCAAGTTCTACATTATCAAGAACACTTAAATGACTTATTAAATTATAGCTTTGGAAAACAAAACCAACACTATTATTACGATATGCATCCCAGTCTTTTTCGTTAAAGTCTTTTGTAGATGTTCCGTTAATAACTAAGTCACCACTTGAATATCTGTCTAAACCACCAATTATATTTAGGGATGTAGTTTTACCACAACCACTTGGTCCAAGGATTGCTACAAACTCACCTTTTTTAAATTTTAAACTTATTCCGTTTAAAGCTCGGTAATTACCATTACCAACTTTATAATCTTTTACTATATTTTTTAATTCCAACATAATACTTCACCTCTTTATATAAAATTATACTGCAAAATAACTTTAGATGCAATTGATATTATTTTTTATTATTTTTATTAACCATATTTGCTTACAAATAAAAAAGGTAGATTTCTCTACCTTATTTTTCTTTAGCAATTTGAATTGATGTTTGTTTACCGTTATATGTAAATTTACCCATCTCTTTCATAACTCTTTCTTCATTTTTTTGATCTACTGTGAAGAATGAGAATGCGTGTCTTATAGTAATATCTTGGATGTCTTTATTTCTTAATTTTGTTTTTGCTCCAACTAAGTCAGCAAGTTTCTTAGCACTAAGGCCAACTCCACTACCAAGATTTAAATGGAATCTTGTGATAGGACCGCTAGAAGTTCTTCCACCGCTTCTTCCACTATTTCTTCCACCATCTCTTCCGTCTCTTCCAGAACCTCTTCTAGAATCGTTTCCGCCACCTGATCTTCTTGTGAAATCTTCGTTAATATCACCAAATACTTTACCTGAAGTATCTTTTTTCTCTAACTTGTTAAGTAAAGCACATACTACAGATATAGTTTCATTTTCCTCCATTAGTTTTAAAGCTAATTCGTAATGAGGATTCATGTTTTCTGTTTCAATGATATTTTTGATATCTTCTAACTCTTTTTCTTGTTTTACTTGGATTACTTTTTCAGGAGTAGGGATGTTTCTTTTCTTAATCTCTGAATGAGTAAATCTAGTAATTTGAGATAATCTTCCAACTTCTCTTTTAGATACCAAAGTAAATGCATATCCTTTATTCCCAATACGCCCTGTTCTACCAATTCTATGTACATAGTAATCTGGCTTTTCAGGAACATCATAGTTCATAACAACTTTTACATTTTTAATATCAAGTCCTCTAGCTGCAACATCAGTAGCTACAAGAATATCTAATACTCCACTATGGAATTTATTTAGTACATCTAATCTAGATGTTTGTTGTAAATCACCATGGATTTTATCTGCGTTATACCCTTTTTTTATTAATTCTCTAGTAACATCATCAACTTTACGTTTTGTATTACAGAATATTAATGTTAAATCTGGATTGTAAACATGTAATAATCTACCAACAGCTTCAACTTTATTTTTCTCTTGAACATTGTAAAAATACTGAGTTATATCTTTGTTAGTTTCTTCATCTTGAATAACTGATACAACTTCTGGGTTTTTCATGTAATTTTTAGAAATTCCAATAATTGTTTTAGGCATTGTAGCCGAGAACATTACTGTTTGTCTATCTGTGTTTGCTCCTTCAAGGATTGTTTCAATATCTTCTTTGAATCCCATTTTTAGCATTTCATCAGCTTCATCTAATACTAAGTAAGAAATGTGATTCAATCTAATAAGTTTACGATTTATATGATCAATTGTTCTTCCTGGCGTACCAATAATGATTTGTGGTTTCTTTTTAAGTAGTCCAATTTGTTTACTAATTGGCTCTCCACCAAAAACAGCAACTGTTTTTAATTGCTTAACGTATTTTCCAAGTTTATCTACTTCTCTTTTAACTTGCACTGCAAGTTCTCTTGTTGGACATAAAATAATTGCTTGTACTTGTGGATTATTATAATCTAATCCTTCAAGTATTGGTAATGTGAAGGCTGCAGTTTTACCCGTCCCAGTCTGTGAATGTCCAATCACGTCTCGTCCTTCTTTTATTAACGGAATAGTCAATGCTTGAATTTTTGTAAATTCTTCAAATCCCATTTCTGTTAATGATTTTTCTATTTGCTTATTTTCATATATCATATAAACACTCCTTTTTCAAAACAACTAAGTATAACACTAAAATTAGAAAAGTAAAGATATTTTGCATTTTATTTTCATTTATAATTAATATAGTTTATTCATTTATTTTGGCTTTAGCTATATACTTTATTAGTAATTTTTGTTAGAATTTAAATACTCGGGAGTGATTAAGATGTTAGTATTTATTGGAGCAAGTGCAAGTGGTAAAACAGAGATAGTAAAAATCCTAATTAGAGACTATGGTTTTAACAAAATCATAACTCATACAACTAGGAAAAAAAGAAAAAATGAAATCGATGGTATTGATTACCATTTTCTTTCACTTACTGAATTTTTATCAAGAAAAGATGAAAACTATTTCATTGAAACAGAAAAATATGATGGTAATTATTATGGTACTGCTTTTAAAGATACTGGAATTAATAATGTATTGATTGTAGATCCTAATGGAGCAAACAGTATTTATGAGAAGGGTATCAAAAACGCCGTTTACATATACTTAGAAACAAGTGAGAGCGTTAGAGAGAGCAGAATGGAATTTAGAGGAGACGCTTCTTTAGACATCCATCAAAGAGTTATAAATGATAGGAACCATTTTTCAATTAAGAGTATCAATCACATCGATCATATAATTATTACTGATTCATATAGTCTTGAAGAATTAGCGGATATGATTAATAAAATATACAGGGAAGATTTGAAAGAGGAGGAGTAACATGATTTTAGTAAACGACCTTAAAAAGTATGAAGATTACATTATAAAGATGCGTCAAGATTTTCACAAAAACCCAGAAACTGGTTTTAAAGAATTTAGAACATCAAAAATAGTCAAAGAAGAATTGCTTTCATTTGGTTTTACAGTTGAAGATGAAATCGGTGTTACTGGATTAGTTGGAACTTTAGTTGGTAATAGTAGTGGTAAAACAATCGGGTTAAGAGCTGATATGGATGCCTTATCTATGAAAGAAGAAAATAATGTTCCATATAAATCACAAAATGAAGGTGTAATGCATTCTTGTGGTCACGATACACATACAGCAATGCTGCTTGGTGCAGCAAAGTATTTTGGAGAAAACAAAGACAAATTAAACGGAACATTAAAGGTAGTATTTCAATCTGCTGAAGAAGGTCCAATGCCTGGCGGAGGAACATTTATTGTTGAAGGTGGGTATATTGATGAGTGTGATGCAGTGTTTGGGCAACATATTGGTACAACATATGAAGTTGGTTCAATAGCTATCAAACCAGGTCCTGCTATGGCTGCGCCTGATGAATTTAAGATAACTGTTATTGGTACTGGAACACACGCTAGTGCACCTCAAACTGGTGAAGATCCTATCCTAATAGCCGCTCAGATAGTACAAGCTATTCAAAACATCATATCAAGAAATCTTAGTCCTGTAGAGCCAGCTGTTATAAGTGTCTGCACGATAAATGGTGGTACTGCATTTAACATAATTCCAGAAAAAGTGACTATGTCTGGAACTATTCGTACATTTAATGAAGAAACTAGATCAATGGTTTACAACAGAATTGAAAGCACAGTGAAACATATTACAGAAATGAATAATGCAAAATATGAATTAGAATTTATAAAAGCATATCCGCCAGTTATTAATGATTTAGAAATGTCAGATTTCGTTATTGGTGTTGCCAATGAGTTATTAGGTACAGAGAATGTAAACATTCTTACGAAACCTTCAATGGGTGGAGAAGACTTTTCATATTACCTACAAAAGAAACCAGGGGCATTTATGTGGCTTGGTGGTAGAAAAAAAGGGTCTAATGTCTTTTATAATAATCATAATCCTAAATTTGATATTGACGAGTCATCATTACTTGTTGGTACAGCATTACATATTAATATCGTTGATAAGTTCTTAAAGTAAACAAAAGGCACATCCAATAGGATGAGCCTTTTTTATTTATTATATATATTTTCTTTTTGTTCTCTAATTCTTTCATTATCTAAATAATCATCAAATGTTCCTTCATAAACATAAGAACCATATCTACCAATTTCTACTACTTTATTACAAACACTATTCAGCATCTTGTGATCATGTGATGTCATAATAAGTGCACCTTGGTATTCTAATAATCCTTTGTTTACCGATTGGATTGATTCTAAGTCTAAATGATTTGTAGGCTGATCTACAAGTAATGTATTTGCTTCAGTTAACATTAATTTTGAGAACATACATCTCATCTTTTCTCCACCTGATAAATATTTAACTCTTTTTAATGGTTGATCACCACTAAATAGCATTCTTCCTAAAAATCCTCTTAAATATGCTTCTGCAGGATCTTTAGAATATTTTTGCAACCATTCTATTAATGAATGATTATTATTGTCAAAATAAGCATCGTTGTCAGCAGGTAAATGCGCCGTAGTTACAGTCTGTCCCCACTTAATTTCTCCGCTATCTGCTTCTAATTCTCCAGCTAAAATTCTTAATAAAGTAGTCTTAGCTAAATCGTTTTTCCCTAAAAGAGCAACTTTATCTCCACGGCTCATTACAAATGAGACATTCTCAAAGATTTTTTCTCCATCATGAGAAGCTGATAAATTTTCAACAATTACAACATCTTTTCCTAATTGTCTTTCAATATCAAATCCGATAAATGGATATTTTCTTGAAGAAGGAACAATCTCATCTAAATTAATTTTCTCTAAAGACTTTTTCCTAGAAGTAGCTTGAGATGATTTTGAGGCATTAGCACTAAATCTTGCGATAAATGCTTTTAACTCTTTTATCTTCTCTTCTTTTTTCTTATTCTTTTGTGCCATTAAACGATTCATCAGTTCTGATGATTCTAACCAAAAGTCATAATTTCCAGGGTATAGTTTAGCTTGATAATAATCGATATCTACCATGTGTGTACATACTTTATTTAAGAAGTGTCTATCATGTGACACAGTAATAATAGTATTATCATAATCTAATAAGAAATTTTCTAACCATGTAATAGCTTCAAAATCTAAATGGTTTGTCGGCTCATCTAATAACAAGATGTCTGGATTACCAAATAAAGCTTGAGCTAATAATATTTTAACTTTGTGATTTGGAAGAATATCTGACATCTTCATATAGAAATTCTCACTAGGTACATTTAACCCATTTAATAACTTCTCTGCCGAGAACTCAGCATCCCAACCATCTAATTCTGCAAACTCTATCTCAAGTTCAGCTGATTTCATACCATCTTCGTCTGTAAAGACTTCTTTTGCGTACAATGCGTCTTTCTCTTTCATTATGTCAAACAGTCTCTTGTGTCCAATGATGACCGTTTCTATAGCTGTAAAATCATTGTATTCATTGTGATTTTGTTTCAGAACTGCCATTCTTTTATCTTTTTCGATAAAGACATTTCCTCTAGTTGATTCTTTGTCACCAGATAACACTTTTAAGAAAGTTGATTTACCTGCTCCGTTTGCTCCAATTACTCCATAACAATTACCTTTTAAAAACTTTATATTTACATCTTCAAATAATTTTTTATCAGAAAAAATTAGATCTAAATTCGATACTGTGATCATGTTACCACTCCTAACCTATAAGATACTATCATATTGTAGAATAAAATCAAGGATTTTGTATAGGAAAAGGCATTCATTTGAATGCCCTTATTAATTTAACAATGAAATTTTATCTATTCTATTCATCGCAGTGTATGCTTTCTTCCACTCAGAGACACTAGATAAGTAAATATTCTCGCCATCTATGCATATTTTAGAAGTTGATATTTCTTTTTCTCTAAAAGCAAATATGTTAAATTCATTCTTAACAACAAAACCAACCATTATATCTATATTGATACTCTTGATATTAAAAGTATAAAAATGATTGGTAAGAAATTTAGCAGTTTTTTCTTTTTCATTTATTTCATACTTTGAAATCACTTCTTTTAGATCCATTAAATCCTTACTATGCACAATAATATCTATGTCATTAACATTGGTTTTATATCCCTTTATAAAAAGCAATAAAGAACCACCTAAACCCCATGTAATATTTCTGCTATTTAATGTGTTTGCTATGTCTAGGAGTGCATTTTTTATAACAGGAAGTGTATCTAAACTATTAATTTTTCTCACTTACTTGATTTACTGCTGTATTAATTTGGTTCTTGTATACAATATACTTTGTAACTAAAAATTCAGATACTAAATTAGTTACCATTGTTCCAAACAATACCAAATACACATTCCATCCTATTCCTGTTAATGAATCTCCCCACCATGTTGATAGTGGAGTAAAGATTGCATAATAGATTGCAATTTTCATCATAGCCTTTGGTACATTGGCCGCTGACTTGAAAGTGAATTTTCTGTTAAGTGTAAAATTCCAAATTACTGACAGCGTTAAAGCTATTAAATAGGCAGGCCAATATATTAGTTTTGCCAACTCGTGAAGCAACGTAAAAGATATTGCTTGAATTACTCCTGCAGATATAGAAAAGAATAAAAATTTTATCATTTGTGTTAAATTTTCATTTTGCTCTAATAGTTTTTCATTTTCCATAAATTCACCTCAACATATTATATCATAATTTTAAAAACTAAGTTATCAATACCTTCTTCATCAATAACCACTCTTGTTAATATTCCACCATTCTTTTCAATAATCTTTTTTGAAGCAGTGTTATGTGCATAACAACCAAGCATCGCCTCTTTTATATTGTATTTTTTACACTCTAAGAGACTTAGTCTTAGGACTTCTGTGCCATAACCTTTTCTTCTTTCAGATGGTCTAACACCATACCCAATATGCCCTGAACCAGATGTATCAAGATACTCTGTAAGATAGTGTCTAATATTACACATCCCGACAATTTTATCTTTTTCATCAACGACAAAATAAGTGCTAGAAGCTGCCCTTCCTTCCATAGGGAATCCGTTATGTGAATTTATAGTCATCCCAAGCCAAAGGCTATAATCTTTATATTTATCTATCCCTCCAGAACCATTGATTCTTGATTTACTTCTAACAAACTCATCAATATAATCAAAAGCTTCTTTTTCTCTTTTGATACTTGGGAACTCTAACCTCAAATTAGACATATTATCACTCCTAAATTTATTCTATTATACACCATAAAAAAAGTTTATCCAATTAAGGATAAACTTATTTATTTTGTAATGATTCATATCTTTCTTCAATGGTTTTACAAATTTTAGCAAATTCTTCAGGAACAAAAATATCATTAAGTGGTAAGTAAAGTATTTTTTCTTCAGGAACTTGGTAATTTTTAAATATTCTATCTAAAACGTCATAATAATTTTTATAATGGAATTTCAAATATTCAAACTGATCTTTTTCCATCTCTCTACCACGTTTTCTTACATTTTCAAACAATTGATCCTCTTCTCTAACTAGTACTAGGTGAATATCAACATCTGGCAACCTTTTTAAATGTTCATCAGCAATTGCATATGTCAAAGCAACTTCGTATGCTGACATAATACCTTCTAATCTCAATAATTCTGTGAATACTAAGTTTGAAAATAATGTCGAATCAAAAATACATTGTTTAACATCTTTTGAGTTCCACATTAGTAAAAATAGTGAAGAATAAAATGCATTTTGACTTAATAAAGCGAACGTTTTCTTATCCTCATAAAAAAGAGGTAAAAACTCATTATTGTCAACTGGCTCATTTACCATTGGTACTTTGTAGTGTTCTGCTAATAA